>JAAUYG010000242.1_pt1 | contig 18594 bp, 14 predicted proteins | sample 7278091 | NCBI WGS metagenome assembly JAAUYG01 (sample SAMN14350201, study PRJNA611818) | marine sediment metagenome | isolation source: surface marine sediment (0.6m) | place: French Polynesia: Moorea | collected 2018-08
ATGTGCAACTTCTGGAACTTTGGCCACTTGCCAAGTTTCATGCCCAAATATGGCAATTTTGAAAATCGGCCCGTATCTCGGAAACCGCTGCCCGTAGAGCAAAAATAAGCAAAATTTTGCCGCCCTTGGGGTAGAAAGAGGCTATATGTGCAACTTCTGGAACTTTGGCTAATGGCCAAGTTTCATGCCCAAATATGGCAATTTTGAAAATCGGCCCGTATCTCGGAAGCCGCTGCCCATAGAGCAAAAAAGAATAAGTTCAATTTCGACGCCCCTGGGGTAGAAAGAGGATATACAACTTCTGCCAAATATGGCAGTTTTGAAAATCGGCACGGATATAGGAAACTGCTGCTCATAGAGCAAAAAATAAGCTCATTTTCGACCCCTGAGGTAGAAATGGAGTATATGTGCAACTTCTGAAACTTTGGCAAATGGCCAAGTTACCTTGAAGTTGGTTCTCAAGCAGAGCGTCAAGGCCCATGGGCCTCTTGTTTATGTATTGACATTAAATTCTAATGCCGGGTATCCTTTATGACATAAGCAAGTTGTTTGATATGTCTGAGAAAACTGAATTGGAGTCTGTATTTCGTGAACTTGTCAATTCAAGTACTATTAACCAGCTATTGTTGGTGAAATGTTTCGAATACCGAAAATACCAATCCTAATATAATCCAGTGACCATTTTAAAGCAATGCAGCTACTACTGAAATCAGAAAGAAAAGCAGTAATAATAGGCACTGATTAGAATTTGGACTATGTAAAAATAGATACCAATGATAATGTGTCAATGTTATTGGATGTGTTCATTTCAAATGGAGTAGTTCCATCAATTATTAAACCCACACATCCTACAGCTACTAACCCTTATTGATAATATTTTGTCTGATGTAATAATAAATAGGTATGCTCTGGGATTTTAAAGTTAACATTTCAGATCATTTCACCATGTTCTGTTTTCTTTAGAAACAAAATATCTACAAGAAAATCAAACCCACTGATATTTAAGCATAAACCAACAAATGTCGAATCTGTGAACCAAATTAATCTGTGTGAGAACGTAGATTCAGGTCTTCTGCATGATATGAACTCCAATTAGAAGCATATACCTGTTTAGTTTATTTTTAGCAATATATTCCATCTAATTTTAGATATTGTAACACCTGAAAGATCTGTAGATATTCTACCAACATGCCTAGTAACAAAAAAGTCGATGATAAGCTTAATCAAATCATCACAAACTGTACAGAAGATGTATTGTTAATGCTGTACTAAACCCGAGGAGCATCCCATTTTAACAGATGCCAAGAGCCCAGGAATTGTTACAATACATGTATAACCAAAACCCCATACAAGTGACTGGTATTGTACTTTTAAATGTACAGTGGTTCCTCTCTTACTGGACACTCTCAAGAGAGGCCATCCTCTGAATAAGGCCACAAATCTTTGCTGCTAATACTACCAATGAATTTATTTTTCCCCCTCAACAAATGCCACCTCTCTAATGTGGCCACAATTTCTTGCCAAATAGGGTGACGTTATTAGAGAGGGACAACTGTTTTTAACAAAGAGCACCGAACACTTGCAGCCCTACATAGATGATGTTGTTTTTGGTCTCAGTCATGTTAAATAACATGAAGTTTTACTTACCATAGCTGAGACTTAGAGCAGTAATTTTTCAGTATATGTACTGGTAAAATAGAGCACTGTAAAGATTTTCTTTGAATTCTCTGTTTCTCCATACAGGTGGGAGGCCCTCCTACTGCTCCTTCTCTACGGTGTCTATGTACTCATCATGTATTTCAACTCGCCCCTTGAGTCGTTTTTCACGCGCCTGCTGTCCCGGTGCTGCTGTAGCTGCTGCCTTCACTGCATCAAGGACGACGACCAGGGACAACCGCTCAAGTCGAGCGGGCAGAACGGAACGACGTACAGCACCCCCGGCGACCACGACAGTGACCTAGCAACAGAGGACACTGATCAAGGTCAGGTCAAAAGGTCGTTGTTGCATGACAGTCACAGGAATCGGGACACGTTAGCATGTTAGTTACCAGTTTTAACTAAAACTTTGCACATTTTACACATGTTACAATATATCACCAAACTTTAAACCTACTTACGATATACATGTTATATTCATGTACATGTTACAGCTAAACCGCATAACTTTAGGATAAGTATTAAGTTTATTTTTCTGCTTGCATCATATACCGGCCGGCATTTTACCTTATCATAAGGCATTGGCTATGATATTACAATTTAACTTGTGAATCCAGAAAACAAGAACAAAATAACTTCATGCTCTAAATGATATATTTAACAATCAGAAACAAATTTTTCCCAAAATAGGTCGTCCTTATCATCACAGTTCAGCCTCTCAGAAGGACATTATTACAGACTTTAACAATAGTTTTAATCACTTATTTTTTTCACCAATAGGAGAGCCTATATTTCTTTAGTTCCTGAATTCTGAATTTACTCTGCTTTACAGTTTCATTCCCTACCCCCCCCCCCCAAAATCAAGACCCCAATATTTCTAAAATAGCCCATGTAGTCGCCTCACTGAAAAATAACTACACATAAGCATATCCTCTGATCAGTTGTATTACTCTATAATGGCAGCAGTTCTATAACAGCCATGACATTAAAGTAAAAAAAATAACTCCGCCTAACCATGTGCTTTTACCCATGGCAATGCTTGTTACCGTTACCGTTAGTAATATTATTTTGACTACTGCTTTCAGGCGACACCAGACATGTCTGCATGTCTCAAGTGCTTCTTCTGGACCATATAACATCCAGCCCACCCACCCCGCCTCACCCCATGTTAGTTTTAGCAAGTGTCACACCGTGGCGCTTCACCCACCATCCAGTCGCAGCAGTGTCCCCAGTCACAATATCTCGACCCGAGCGCCGTCCCCGCAAGTGCAAAGCCGTGATGAATGGTCCCACTCGTTTGTTGTTATGGCATCCAACGGGAACGGCTAAATCCATTTGATAGGTCATTGCACATGTTTCATGGCAGTGTTTTACTCTGCTGTAATGGGCGTAGTGAGGGGAACGATGTGTAAATCAAGCCGGTACCACGGAGCTTACGGTACACTCGAATGCTGTTTCCAGTCTGAACATTAATCTTGTCAAGCGAAACATGGTATTTGATCACTCAAGAGTAGCATGAAATTTCATTTGATAATTCACTGGCCGAAATTTACGGTCATGACGACTTCCTGTTTTAAATGGCCACTTACATGTATTACTATATTATTTTTGACCATACTACCCTTTACCACCTTACCCTTTACCAGGTCGACAACCCTTTACCACATTGGTCATTACCCTTTTGGCATCAACATTAAGCTTTACCACATTATCCTTTAACACATTACCCTTTGTCAAATTAACCATTACCACATTCAGACATTTACCTTTACCACGTTACTCTTTATCATATTAACTTTTACCAAATTAAGCACAGACCTTCAAAGAAATTCTATTACCAGCAAAATCAAATTAAAAAGTCGCTTATAGACAGACATTAGTACTTAGTAAATGGCTAATTTCCTCATCAGTTTCATGTGGTAATTAACCTGTGTGAACATAAATGACACCTGTAAATAGGCTTTATTAGCTGTAAATTTCTTGTTTAGACGCGTCTAGATACCATTGGTTACATTGTAAATAAAAAGCTGTGGTGTTAATGCTGATAATTTGGTATACCAAGTAGATGTACAGTGTGTTAATTTAATAATGTATCGTCAGCATTGCTTTTAGCATACAACCGCATCTAGTAAACTGCTGTACACATTATGTACTATGTAAATGTGTAACAAAAAACTTTGAAGGACTCTGCATACTGTTACATGTATATGTTTATCTGGGGACTACCGGTAGTTATTTGCTAGCCCGTTACCATAGTTCCCCACAGTGAGGCTCCATTTAGATAAGATTCCATTAGCCATGAGACCCAGTTTAGCTCAGTGCACTTATTGATAGTTCACTGTCACCTTAATTGCATGTAGTACACTGCGGTGGTGAAGAAAATGTTTTCCGTGGCAAAGCTTTCCAGCATTTCAGCTATAACTACAGTTACTTGTTTTTCAATGGAGATCGGCCAGCTACAGTTTGGCTCTGGCTTTTGCACATATCCTGTATTCTTTCTTTCTTTTTTTTTCTCCCTTTTCTGTCTTTCTGCTAACAGAAAGTCATGAGCTTCAGACGTTGCTGCCCATAACGGGAGACGATTCCGACGAGGCCGAGCTAAACAACGGTGGCATCCGCAACGGGGACTCAACGCCTGTCCAGCGGAACTCGGATGGCCGTAATTGCTCTATGCAAGACAATACCGGCAAGTGCCTGAGGCCAGACTTCTCTGCTTACCTCGATCTTCCCGTGTTCTCTCCTTTCCGTGTATAATCCCGTCCCACACTGTAATTACGATAGGATATGACGCACTCATACCTACGAGGCTCTGCATATTTTTTTTTTTTTTTTTTTGCCAGCCATGTTAATGTAATGACCGCCCTGAAGCTAAGTTTTAGGATATTACCAGTGGGGATCCCGGTAATAACCTAAACAAGAGCTGCCAATTCTGGCAGGCTATGTCTTTGAGGTATGAGGTAGCTACTTATCTCCATATTGCAGGCTCAATCTAATTTAGGAAGGCTAAAAGCAGAATTGCAAATAGGATTATTACAGGGTTCTTAAGACTTGATTGATGGGACATCTTAAAGTATGATTTTTTGCCAATGCACAGTCAATCCTTTAGTGACCACTGTTTTCTATGGCTCCCTTGATTGAAACAAAAAACTCTGGCCAGCACTTTAGCACAGTAGGGTCCTTAAATTTTGCATATACATGTATAGCGGTCCTTCTTTCAAATGACACTCTTTAGAGAGGACACCCGTCTAGGAAAGATACAAACATGGCATCAAGTACTGGGAATGCATGTGATTCTCCCTCTCACCAAAGGCGATCTGTCTAATAAGGACATACATTTTTTTTTGTAATTTCTTGGCAGAAGGGGTGTCCTTATTAGAGGGGGACTACTGTATACAAAATAGGGATACCCATCATTTCCATATTGACTGTGAAAATATTGCCCTGTGTTCATGTATTGTGAAATAGGGACCATTAAGGAAGTAAGACTATAAAATGTCAAGTCATTACAATGAATGACATAGCCACTATTATAACAAAACAGTCGGTGTTTCCATAATTTAGACCATAATCTGCGGAGCCAAATTAAAACGAAAATTTGCCGAAACAGAGGGTTTAATATCCAACCAGTAACTATGTTGTAACTCACCGTCAAAACAACTGCAATTTTGTATTATATGTGCAACTATCCATGTATGCAAAATCTGACTGTTTTTGATGAAAAGTAACAAAAAAGTTGCAAAATAGCTATGGGTAACTCATCTTTGGAAATAATTGGTCCAAGTTCTACCGATTACGATTTCAACAAAATATGTTTGTTGTTTTTTCATTAAAGGTAGAATCTATTACATTATTGGAAACGGCTAGTGTGCCATGGGACGGGATGTCTATGTGAGCTAAATGTTTCTGCTAAACTCAGCTATTGCATATTTCATTGCCCTGCTGGAAGAAATTTTGCATCTAATTTGGCATCTTGCCACTACTAGCATATGATGTCATGCTGAGGTGCCATGTGCCATAGCATCTGTGCTATAGCCTCGCTTTCATTGGAAAATGTGTGTGCAGGGGGTACTGCAGGTGGCCCTCGTTAATAAATTCTAAAGCAGAAATTAACCTGATTCCTAAACTGGCAATCACACTTTGCCAAAAATGTCAAAGGAATATATATATACAGTGGTCCCTCTATTTTAAGACCACCCACGGGACCAAGAAAATGTGGTCTTATATTGCAGGTGGTCTTAAAATAAAGGTAATTTAACACAGAAAATTGCCCAACCAGTCTTATAATCAAGGGTGGCGTGATCTTAAAATAGAAGGTTGTAAAATAGAGGGACTACTGTATATGTGATCTGTCAACACCTAAGGGCAGATTTCTAGAAAATTCTGAAGTCTGGAAATGGATTTAAGATAACTATAAACCATCATGGCAACCATTGTCTTTTCCATGTTGGTTCAGTTGATTTTGGGACTTATTAAGCTTTTTAGGAAACAGGTCCCTGATTTCTAACAATTTTCTGTCAGCTGTTCTTTTCTTCCACGATATCTAACCGTCTGTCAACTTTCTCAGTTCGTTCTCTCATTCTATCCTGGAAGTGTAGTTTAATTAGCATTATTCTTAACACATTGCTGTTTAATACTAAGTATTCAACTTGTCATGACGACTTGAGCATGAGCTTGTCCAGTGGTCTTACCATATAGGCAACTATTATACACTGTCCCCGGATACACTGTATATATATAATATTATAGATATTAGAATTCCTTACACACAGAAACCGATGTAAAGGTTAACGATTTTTTAATGCTTCAATTAAAGAGCTAGCGCATGTATTAAATATTGCATATAAACTTGTGTAAATAAGCAAATGAGAATTTGACTAGTATAGCAATTACTGCTTACATTCATTTGTAAAACCTTTCCCATCTCACATCGATTGTGGGGAGTATCAAACCAAGGCAACCTGTATGTATATATCATGTATATGGTTTATACATATACCGGTATATGTATGTATATACGTTTACTGGGCTGGTGCTAGGAAATATTCCTGATTAGCCACTGTGGCTAAAGGAAATTTTTTCTGTTGGCCACAAATGGGTTCATTGAACCATGAAATATATTTGTAAAAGACATCCACAGTATTAAATTGAGATCCAAGGATTGACAGCTATCATATATATACCATTTATGTTGATTCGTGCAAACTACATATATAGCGTATGAGGGAAAAATTAAGGCTTTAGCCACTGTGGCTAAAAGCAAACCAATTCTTTTAGCCAAATGGGAATTCTTTTGGCATTTGGCTATGTGGCAGCTAGGTAGCATTATCCCAGTGTATGTATATACAGTGGTCCCCCTCTAATAAGGACACCCCTTCTGCCAAACAATTCTGTCCTTATTAGAGAGGTGTCGTTTGATGAGAGGGACTATTATATACATTCATAGTACTTGCTGCCAGGAATTTGTGTCCTTTCTAGAGGGGTTTCCTCTCTATAGAGATTGTCCTTTAAGAGAGGGACCACTGTACATGTATACATCTATAGTACCCCTAGTTCACTTCCAAGCTTCTGCTTCAGTGTTTGAGCCCATACAAGTTTTAACTGTTGATTAAAGTAACAAGTATGCTGTACATGCTGTAGGTGCAATTAAAAGAATGCTTTTCCATCAGAGTAAAGACGTCTTGGTCAGTTTTGAAACAGGAGGCGTGTATTGCATGTACATGTAGCTGTGTTGCAGCTAAAACTGGTCTCCAGTGATTGTGGCTATCATTCTGTGAATTTTTGTCACTCGGTTAATTTGAAGAGTTCTGAAATTTCTTGCATACAGGGAAATACATTAGATTATATTGGTCCTGCACATTTGCCTTTTAAAACTTTTCTCTTTTAGCATGTTTAAGACTTGCTTCAAGATGTTTAGCATGGTTCAAGACTTCTGTGCTTCTGAACCAAGCTAAAAGTGTCACTGTATTTTCAGTGGGATTACACCAGACCACCTCTGATACAAAGAAAAAAATCACATTTTTTTGGCACCTGACTCAGTGAGTGGGCATAGAATATACAGTTACCACCTACCAGTAACACAGATAACTTAACAGATTTGAAAGTTCCTAGAACTAACACTGACCCTCAATCTAGCTAAAAATTTGATTCAGTAAGGTATACTAATGGAGCATGGGTAATTCTATCCACTAAGATGGGACAAGAATTTGCCCACTTATGTTCTTGCGTGTGCCCCAATTGGCTTATCTCGCAAACTGCATAGATAAATCTGCTCACTAAATCTTAATACCTTCTCCCCCCCCCTCTCTCTCTCTCTCTCTCTCTTTCTTTCTTTCTTTCTTTTTTCTTTCTTTCTTTCTTTTCTTTCTCTTTCTTTTTCTTCATGGTTCCAATACTGTCATCGTTCTCTTTATTCATCAGTACTACATATCCTATTTCAAGATGCTATGACAAAAACACTATGGCTGCAGAGGATTGAACAGTTGCAAATAGCTCTGTAATGAAGAAAATTACCATGCTAATTAGCAAATTAGCCAGGCCTTTTCCAATTTCGGGATGGGGGCTCTGAATCTTTCTCATGGGTGTCGGGTTTCCTTATGAATTTTTTAAAATCACAGAAAGCATGCTGATGGGAGGCTTACCGGTAATACTTCCAAGGGAAATTCTAACAAATGAGCTAAACCTATCCAGGGCCGTTTTCCAGAAAAATCTTAAAGACCTAAAAATGGAGCATAAAAGTCCACTCCTCACCTTGGTGTCCGTTGTCTTACAAATTTTTAAGGTAAATTTTGCGCAAAGTTTTTTTTTCTGGAAAACGGCCATATACAGTGGTCCCTCTATTCTAAGACCACCCATGGGACCAAGAAAATGTGGTCTTATATTGCAGGTGGTCTTAAAATAAAGGTCAATTAAAACAGATAATTGCCCGTTGGGACCAAATCAAGCGGTCTTATAATCAAGGGTGGTCCTAAAATAGAGGGACTGCTGTATTGAAGAATTTTTTATGTCACTGGGTGGAACTGGGGCACTGTTTTATAAGAGTACACTAAAAAATGTATAAGTCCGGGAAGGAGCTTTAGATCACTAGTCACCTTGGCAATCCTAATGACATTTGTGAGCTGAAGATCAGTTTTTGGCTTGTGACATTCCTGGAAACTGGTCCATGCCTTTATATCATACCAGTATGTATGTACATGTATATATTCAATGTGTATATGTTTTGTGTACATTAGTTTTAACCATACTGGATGAACGTCAAGAAATATCCGGATTTTTTTGTGCAGTTTCTGGCTAAACATGTAATCCAGAAACCACTGAAGGTAATGATGTATTTTATAATAAATGGGTATTTCTGGTGATCTCTTTTTTTTTTGACAGAAATTTAACAGTTGAACTTGTTTTAACTTTGCATTTGTTAGTCTAGATTCTTAATTATATGCGTTGCCAATATTTTCTGGTAAATGGTTGCACAGAGTACATCTGCACCACTTTTGCACAGGTTAAATTTTGTATTTTTGTAATTTGTATTAGGTACCTACTTGTACTGTTATATCTATATTTTCTGTTTTGTTTGTGTCACTGAAGATAACTATTTTTTCCCCATCCCCCCTTTTTAATGGCCCCTCCCTATTGCCGTGTACAGCCACCAAGGTAGCGGACCCTCCCTCCGTCCTAACTTTCCCCACGAGCTGCCTTCATCGGACAATCTGGGTGCTAGCCCTTCCTATCATCCTCCTCATGTTCATCTCGGTGCCTGACTGCCGTCGTGAGCGCTGGCGTCGCTGTTTCTTTCTCACGTTCATCATGTCTTGCGTGTGGATCGCTATATACTCCTATATCATGGTGTGGATGATCACAGTTGTCGGTAAGTCAACCGCCTGGAGGGACTTGCCATAACGTTCAACATTTTAGATCCAGTTGTCCATATTACCCCCAATTTTTTGGAGGTGGGAAGGGTACAAGAATCACAAAAGTCTAAATTGTTACTACATACATGTAGGTATAAAAAAAATTGGGACTCATGAAAAAACTTCAAATTGCCATACGAAATTAGTAGCCAGTGTTGTAACCAAACTGGGGACGAATTCTGGGGCACTAGAAACTTCAGTAGTCTCCACATGAGCTAATATTGTACCAATATGACACGCTATAACTTTTCAGAGGTTTAATATGCAAAAATTCTCTGCAAGCTTAAGTTGTTAGCACAAGTTTTGAAAAAGAAAATTAGATGTACTAGTAGCTTGTATCATTAAACCCTGAATGTATGCATTATGATTTCTCATTTATGAAGTACAGTTGAGCCTCATTAATTTATAACGCGCCACGTTAGTCCGCGGAATCGGATATAACATGGTCACACCTTGGCTCCCGAATTTACGTAACAACTGTCAACCGTTCATGATCTCCCAAGACGCCAGCAGATACATCACCAATAGTCCCAGCCAACCGCGAAACGGCCACTGTAATAACAAAAGACGACCCCGCGATCAGCTCTGCCTGTCGCGATCACCCAGCGGTAACAAAGTAAAAGGTGTTGTTATTGTTGATGCCCAGCCATACCCCCCCCCCCTCCCCCTCGATGATCAACAGAGCTATAGCGTGCCCTTCATATCACTCTGTGCGCCATGTATGGCTTCCAACGACCGTGTTATAACGAGGCTCAACTGTATTTAAAAGTGCTTTCCAGTGAGATCACTAAAACTGAGGCTGTTTAAATTAATCTATGTCATACCCAGTTTCATTTAATGGATGGTTTGTGGTCAACATTAAGCTATCCTGCTGTTGTTGGATCCCCTGTGATTGGGTGCATTGGGTGACCTTTGGCATTACATGCATTTCAAAATGCAGGCCCTGAGTTTTTCCTCATTGACTAGCAATACACTAAATACAAAAATGCTTTAAAATGGTATAAAATGTACATAGCAATCTATACAGTGATAAAAGAAGTAAAGTAGGCCTGATGATGTTTCCCTCTTTGTTGCATATTCCAGGCCATACGTTCGGGATCCCCGACACAGTGATGGGCCTGACGTTCATAGCGGCCGGCTCCAGTGTACCAGATGCTATAGCTAGTCTCATTGTAGTTAGGGAAGGTAAAGGCCATATTGACTGCCTGTCTACCTAACCACATACAGTGGAACCCGTGGAGTAGACACTACCTCAAAGTCGAGGCCAAAGGAATCTAATTCTGAGGTTGTCTTTATTTTGAAACAATAGAGTACTGGTGTATAACTTTTTCACCATCATATAAGTGGTCTTATTTCTGGAGTGGTCTTATTTCTGGTATGGTCTTAAGACAAGGTTTCACTGTATTTGGTATTTTTTTAGATATCAAAGTAAATGGTTAACAAGAAAATACAAGCACCGCTGCAGGTGGTACAGTTGCTGCGTCGTGAAAGTCAATAAGTTTGAAATTGGTTTACTCATCTCATGCATGTAGGCCATTGACATTTTGGCAGGGCATGAGCATGAACCTAAAAAATTCTAACTTTATTGCTTGCTCTTTTATTTGTGTATCTGTGCCACTGCCATTATTCTCATGGTTGCTGTTACCTCTATTGTTTTCCTAACTGTTAAAAGCTGCATTCTGACAGTACGGTTGCTTCTGTTGGAAATTTCACAGTAGCAGTAATAGCACGTTCTTTTGAAGGGCATATGGGGACATCTGCTTAAGGGGTTTACACTTATATATATGGTAAAAAGAATCCATTTTATGAGCGGTCACTCAATTTATGAGTGGTCTCTCAAGACAGGTTTCACTGTATTAACTAAGCCTGTCATTTTCTCTGTGATGTTCCAGGGTTAGGAGACATGGCGGTGTCAAACGCCGTCGGCAGCAATGTGTTCGATATTCTGCTGTGCCTTGGGTTGCCATGGTTTCTTAAGACGACCATCGTAACCCCGAACCAAGCTGTTATTGTTTATAGCGCAGGTAGGGAAACTGGGTCACAAGAGGTCAAAGATCATGTTAATATCACACTTTTTTGTGCTGTTGGGACACACTGTTGGGTTAATGGGGGCAAACTTTAAACAAATTTGGAAGCTGTTTATTGGTCATCATTAGACACATCATTGGTTACAAATTCTTATTAAGGTACCATACTTGTATGCATTATGCGGAATCATAAAAGTATCTATGAAAGCAATGTCAGTGAAGTAATGTTTTGAATGGTTGCAGTGTAATAACATGGGGATTAGACCGGTTATTAGTGACACAATTCATGTATTATTTAGTATGAATATCCCACTATTTTAAGACCACCTTCAATTTAAGACTATATTTTTCTGTTTGAAACTTACGGTCTTAAAATGTAGAGACCACTGTGCATACATATCCTGATTCCTGGGGGCTTGTAGCCTGATTGTCCTCTTGTTGTGTTTTCCAGGTCTGACATATTCCTCCGTAACACTACTGTCCACGGTCCTCTTTCTATTGGTCAGTATACATATCAACGGCTGGCGTCTGACGCGGGCCTACGGCGTCGTGCTCCTCATCGTCTACTTGTTCTTCAACGTGCTCGCCAGCCTTTACGAGCTCAACATCTTCGGCTATGTGCATCCTCCTGAGTGTTCAAGCGATTACTGAACCGATACCATGTTACTTGTACTGATTGTGCTCAATTTTTGCTGTTAATTGTATCTGCAGCTGGCAGTCAGCGGGTGAGAAAGGTGCTTCAAATGAAATAAACTAGCTGGGCTTATTCAATTTTTAGCCAATCACAAAACTCTAAATTTGAAAAAAAAAAAATTTTCATCATCTCCATTCTCAAGCACTCAAATATCCTTAAATTGAAAGTCTCGTTTCAACTAAATTACTTCTTGGATCACTGATTATCCTAGAATATTTGACATTAGCTTAAATTTTTAAGTGTATTAAAAAAAACCTGGTCCTGAAAAGGTGCAAATGAAGGTTTTTTTTATGTAAATCTCAGTCATTCATAGATTTAATATTTATATACATTGTACGTAAAAAAGGATATTTTACTCAGGTAAGTTAAAACTTATGCTTAATTTATTTTTGACTGCTCCAGCCCCACATCTGAGTTGCTCCGAGTTTCAAATAAGACCATGCAAGAAATATGTGTAAGACCACCCCAGAAATACACCACTTTGGCCCAGCCGAAAATTTCTCCATATATCATGTATACATGTAGTGCAATGTTAATTTGTTTTAGCATTAAGAACACTGCAGAATTTATACATGTACCACTATAGGTTTAAGATTACTTTAGCCTCAATTGTGGGTGGTCTCAATCGATATCTGATATTGTACATGTATATCTAGGGGTAATGCACTACAATGCGCCGTCTGACGCACCTCTTTAGTAAAGCACTACTTGCGCACATTGATCTTCTGACATGTCACTGTTAAAGTTTTCTCAGCAAGTCATCTCGGTAAATCGGTTGATCGGTCTTGGTTGATGAGTATATGAGACTGTTAAAGCTTGACTTGTCCTGCATATTATCTGTGGTTAGGAATGGTGCTTATGCGTGTTGTTACTACGTACTGGGTACATAAACTCTGCAGATTGTTTTGAAAAACAACTACCTGGGTAGACAGAAAATTAATACTCATGGTTTTCTAAGATAGAATGGGCACCTCTGTTCTCAAAAACCAAAAAATCCAATTCAGTATAGGCATTTGCTATAAGGAACAAATTTACTGACATTTTGTACTGTGCGGGGATGGATTTTTGGACCTAAATTTTCACTTCAGTACTGTGAGCATGCTTGGACTGGCCAAGAATGTTCAAGTACGTGTGTAGAAATAAATATTTGAGTGTTTTCTAAATTTCACAAACTGTTTAATTGTCTCACAGTTCAGATATATATATTTTGGCTGTTGATTTGAAATTGGGATGATTATCATCTGATAAGTTCGGGTAATGTTCTGTGATTTGCAAAGGTACACAAAGATTTCAAAGGTGAAATAATGATTTGAAGCTTGACCTTTGTGTCGTAAGATGGCTCGACACCTTATGAAAGAGCCCATGGCAGCTGTTAATGTTTCGCATCCCACCAGGACAAATACACCTCTCTTCTATCGGATTAGAAGGACTTAAAGTCCTAGATACTGTAATAATTTTCTTTAAGCCTTGAGATTAGTAAGATATACTCCACCCAATGCCCATGGAGTTATTCATCGATGCCACAACAGATTCATTCCAGTGCTCAATTTGCCATGGTAACCCAGAACATTCCCCGCAGATATTTGCATATAATTTTGTATTTCAAATATCATTGGTTGTGCTGATGGCTTTGAAATGTTTGGGAAGAAACTTTACTTTTGGGCCAAAAAGGTTTAAAGAAACACGCCTGGTCATTATGTTGTGGTTATTCTTTGAATTGCACATGCTGCTTGAATGCAACAAGCATGAAGTTAAAACTTTTTTTGCAACAATGTACATAAATCACTGCACCTTCTTTTGCACCGTTGATATTCTTATATTTATACACTTTTCTTTGATGAAGCATAACGTTCGATACCTGAATTATGCTGATTGTGTAGCGCTAACTTAAGGAGCCAATGCACAGTGATAGACGCACAGCTAAGTCCTGGCAAAATGATGTTATTATTTGCTCCTCAGGATTCCTGGGTTCTCAGTTTATTTTTGTAGAATTTCTTGCACGTAAAAGTTCTATGCGTAGTCACTTTGTATGTACTGGATCACCTCGCTGTTTTCACCTCTCATTGGAGTTTATTTTCTCAGGGTTTATGTCAATGCATTAGGGGCCATTTTCAAGAAAAATGTTAACTCTGGAACCTGTCATAAGCATGGAAAGGAATAACGGATAGAATTTTTTCCAAGGTGGTTGGTGGACTTACATCCATTTCTGGACTTAATAATTTTCTACAAAATGGTCCCAAGGGTTATTTTATTGGTCTTTTTCCAATCAAGTCAAGTGTTACAACAAAAAGTATCTTTAACTCCCATACAGAAATCGCCTTTTAATATAGCTGCTGCAATATGTAATCACCACTGCATATTAACCACTCTCCGTATTGCCATCGTATTCAGTAGACCTTAAAAATATGACTATAATTAGTAACACTAGCGGGTAGAAACATTACGCCAGATTCGATCTGTGTCGGGAGAATTTGGCTGATACATATTCCGGGTACACACATAACCTTCACTGATTGGTGTTAGTTGATACATGTATTGCACTAGTGCCTTCATATATTTGTGGCTTAAAATTGGCATTCCATGTCATATACATGTATTACAAAGGTTGCATTGTAAATGTAAACATATTTTATTATATATTGTAATGGTTGTCTGCTGTATAGTCCTCGGGCCATTTCCAGAAAAAATCTTAAGTCATAGAGACAGACTTAAATTCAGTAATAACCTTGACAATAATTGTCTTTTTTTTCCATGGTCAAGTTTACTGGTGGACTGAACTTTAAGTTCACATTAAGAGAAAAAAATCTTAACTCAAGAAACAGATGTAAGTTCACCAGTAACCTTGACAACAATTGTCGCTGCCATGCTTAAGATTAATACTGGTGGACTGGTGGATGAAGATTAATACTGGTGGAATAGCAGGCATACCAGTAAATTACCCGTAAATTGCACTTGAATTCTTCACCTCTGGCACTGTATTTCGGTTGGTTTTTCAGTCACAATCAATAACTTATAGGAGGTATGATGTCTCAAGTATTTTTGAGAGAGTGATATTTCTGTCAGGTAATTAGGGTAAGCTTTATTGGCATAATTTCTGATTTGTTTTTGAGAGAAGTCCTAATATTTAATAGCCACTTGAGAGAAGGACTCTCAAGCAATACTTTTGTTTTTTCCCTACAAGTATTTCTGGGTAGTGTATATCTATGCATGGCGGCTAACGTTCTTGTACATATTACATGTACTGAACACAACATTTCCTGAAACAATGTTGCATTCGAAAAAGGTTGTGATACTCTATGAACAAGACTACAGATGCATCACTACTATGGTGTCATATTGTTACAGTGCTTGTAGTATAATAGAGAAATGTGCCATTCATCTGTCATCTACGCATAATAACAGTGTATCTTGCACCAGTTTAGAGGCTTCAAACTGGCTTGATTTGTTCTCGACTACACCAGGGCTAAGTTTTCTGCAAAATACTTAAGTCTTTAAGTTTTGACTTAAGACATTAATCTGAGCAGTAAAAAAGCTGGCATTGAGTCAAAAAACTTTTAGACTTAAGTATTTTCAAGAACTCATCATTACATGTAGGTCACAGAGTACACGTAATGTAGCAGATGTCACCTGGATGAAGAAATGCCTATATGTGACACGTTAGAATGTACTGCTATATACGTTTTATTTATGTCCATCCCTCAAAAGAATGCGAATATACATTTTCAAATGAGCCAGAACATTTGGAAAAAAGCACATACCTGCAAGTCTTGCTACTGTTATTGAGCCAGACGCTCAGTCCTGGGTTGGAATTCTCGAAAATACTTAAGCATAAGTTTTGACTTAAAGTAACTAATCTGAGCAGTGTGACTGGCTAACAATCTTAAGCCACCAGTGTGAGGAATGTAATTGCCTAAGAATCTGTCTTAAATCAAAACTTAAACCTATAAGTATTTTTGAGGATACTCACACAGGATGGCCTGGCTTTTGAAGCATCAATGTTTGAGTCAGACAGTTTTTGTTGGTCACATCATATTTGCTGTGTTAGGAGAGCGAAATCTCGGTACCTAGTCTAATATGTCATGTCTTGCGTTCAGTCGATTGGTCTTACTTACTTCAATCAATTTGTCTTTTACCGGTACTTACTCGTCAAGTTCTCTCTGAGGTCTACAATCTCATTTCTGTAGCTGAAACGTTGGCTTGAAGAAATTATTGCGAAGACCTGTAGCTGTAACAGTTAAAAAATGCTCAGGTATTTTACAGAATGCAAGCCCTGTATTACAAAATGCAACCGAGTACATGTACAAATAAACAGTAGTCACTGCCTTAAAGTAACTTTGAAGGATGTTACCGGTAGTATTGAAGAAGTATAAGAGTAGTGTCGCAGGGAGGTGATCTAAAAATAGACAGGAAACTTTAAATACTGGTCTTGAATCACAACCACCACTGTGGTGTGCAGTGGTGCAGTATAGGAATCATGTATGTACACGTAATTAACAGTACAAATGTACTTGATGTTAGCCATGCTTTTCAGGCTGTGTTTGAAGCTTAAGACAGATTACTCCTTGGATGGATTTGATTATTTGACCGACATGTACATGGTTGTTAAATGAAGGCTTTTGAGTAGCTTATTGAACTGCATGTGCATGCTCTTCTTGTTAAACAATGTCCAAACTTGCCTTATACGATACCAGGTTCTTGTAAAACCGATATATGCACGTAGACGTGTATAATGTGTCATAATAAAAACAAATATATTTTTTCTTTATAGTTTTTTCTGTAAATTCAAAAGTTGTTTCTTTCCTAGCCATTTGATAGCTGATGGAACTTTGATGTAGGATTTGTCTTACATAAGTGTAGTGAATTTGGTGCATTTAGGGCATATAGTGGTCCTTATAAAATTATAATTAATGCAGAAATGTTTATGTACATTTAGATTTGAATCATTAGGATTATTATGGGGCACCGCTAAGATTTTTTTGTGCAACGTATTTCATTTGCTACCTTGCTGTTGTTGACATTGCACATGCAGTGAACTGAGTCTGTGATATGAAGATAATGGAATCACAAATGTTGGATTTCAAAGATGCTTGAAGGGGGAACTAGTTATGTGTTTGTTACAAATATTTATTTGCACAACAAATTTGATATGAGTGCCACTATAAGAAAAGATTTTTTTCCAGAATCTCAAAATGACTTTTCAATTGAAGCGAGCTGTGTACACACATTTTTCATTCGCAATGAAATGACATAAATTGCTCGATAGCTGATGTTGAATCATTTCTCTCAGTCTGAAAATTTGACTAAATGTACCTTTCCCCAAATTGGGATACAGATTATTCACTTAATATAGCCTAAATTGGGATACAGTGTACTTAGGTGGCAATGATAGTCAAGGAAGGTGATGTGACCAATTATAGCCCTATATATAGTTAAATTTCGATGTGTGGCCTGTTTTAGCGGTCAGTCACTGGATAAATCATGTCGCAGTTTTTCTAAAAAATCATCGGTCGTATTGGAGATGCATTTTTGCACAGAATTTCTGTTTTCTCCATGTCATTTTACCAATTATGAATGACTATGTGGTGTTAAAATACTGCTTTTCCTGTTAATCGATGGGCTACATTAAGATAGCATGAACTGTATTGAGCTGTTGGATTTAGCTCAAAAGATGTAACAAAATTGTCATCAGAATCAGTTGTGCCCAGTATTCTCCCCAACTCACTACATGTCTACAGCGAAACTAGTCTTAAAAAAGGACACATCCCGCCGTCCATAAAAACGTTGTCATTTTCAAGACAGGTGATCTCTGATGACAGGTTCAATTGTATTGAAATTAGATCTTTGTAAATGTATGGTCTTTCTAAGACCGGTGGTCTCTCATGGCAGTGGTCTCATGACTGATGTCTCAGGACAGTTTTATTGCATAGTGCTAGAGATGTCACTAGAGTTAGCAGAAGGTAGTGTAAGCCATGTCTCGAGACTGCAGTGGAGAGAGAAGACCACACTGAAATTTAACACAACTCCTCTGATTGATTTAACATTTTGCTGCAGACAAGTGCCGTAGGTAGACGTAATCGACTTGAAATGTCATTTGACTACATGTCGATGTGTCATTTGACTAGATATGTCAATTGACTAGATGCAAGTCATTTGACTATTGGTATATACATGTATGTCATTTAATTAGATATGCCATTTGACTAGATGTGAAATTTAACTTACCGGTAATTCATTTGACTAGTTTTGTCATTTAGTTCAGTCATGTGTAACTTGACTGATATGTCAGTTTGGCTAGATATGTCTGAAGCAAGCA
>JAAUYG010251759.1_pt1 | contig 18592 bp, 9 predicted proteins | sample 7278091 | NCBI WGS metagenome assembly JAAUYG01 (sample SAMN14350201, study PRJNA611818) | marine sediment metagenome | isolation source: surface marine sediment (0.6m) | place: French Polynesia: Moorea | collected 2018-08
CCCCCCCCCCCCCCCCCCCCCCCCCCCCCCCCCCCCCCCCCCCCCCCCCCCCCCCCCCCCCCCCCCCCCCCCCCCCCCCCCCCCCCCCCCCCCCCGCGCAAATCCATTTGAAAATTAATTTAAGACCAAAAGTTAAACCAGTACTATACCATAACTTGCACCAAATATTTTGTCAATGCTTTAATTTAAAAAGTATGGACTTATAAATCTTTTATGAAGATCCAAGTCACAACCATATTAGAGGCTTGCACCAGCGAAAGATTTAAGGTTTACATATAAATTTTATACTTGAAAAAGAAAGTAAGAGCCAATAGATTCAGAGGATGTCCAACTATGTATTGTCTCACTAAGGGCCAACAGATTCAGTCTCACTATGTCTTATCACATAAGACCCAACAGATCCAAGAGTCGCACTATATATTATGTCTGTAAGAGCCAACAGATTCAGAGTGTGTCTCACTATGCATTGTCACAGTAAGAGCCAATAGATTCAGAGGGAGTCTCACCATGTATTGTGTCAATAAGAGCCAAAAGATTCAGGAGTCTTACTTTGTAATGTCTCAGTAAGAGCCAACAGATTCAGAGGGAGTCTTACTTTGTATTGCCTCAGTAGAGCCAATAGATTCAGAGAGTCCAACCATGTATTGTGTCAATAAAAGAGCCAAAAGATTCAGGAGTCTTACTTTGTATTGTCTCAGTAAGAGCCAACAGATTCAGAGGGTGTCTCACTATTTACTGTCACAAAAAGAGCCAATAGATTCAGAGGCAGTCTCACATTGTATTGTCTCAGAGAGCCAAAAGATTCAAAGGGAGTCTCACTTTGTATTTTGTCAGTAAGAGCCAACAGATTTAGAGGGAGTCTCACTTTGTATTTTATGTCAGTAAGAGCCAACAGATTCAGAGGGAGTCTCACTTTGTATTGCCTCAGTAAGAGCCACCAGATTCAGAGGGTGTCACACTATATGCATTGTTACAGTATCAGTGTCAATTAGATTCAGAGGGAGTCTCACTATGAAGGCAATTTTAGAAACACACTAAAGTGCAACTTACACATGTGAAAATCTTGCAGAGATTATGGATCTGCAGACTCAAATCAGCAATACTATACATGAACTACTCAAAACATTTAAGCGAACACGTAGTGTTACTGCTATGTTACCTAAATTCCTTTTGAGCACCCATACATGCATCACTTTTAGCTTCCATCCTCTCTAATCATATAAATTATCCTGGAACACATTACTTCACTGTGAGTGTCAGAAAAGTAAGACCTTGCATACAAAAAGTAAATTCTACTCTGGCTTGCCCTTTTCTACATTTTTCTGTTGTCCTTCACATTAGTAGCTCTATGAGGCGCTGATGGCAAGGCATTCGCATCAACTCAGAATGAAATGCAGAATTTACCCAAGGACTGAGCTGTATCCAATCATTTTAAGATCTGTGTGGCAATGGAAGATTATTTCCTTTAAATATCTTGTGGATGGATATATATATGTACGGTTTAGGCTGTAATCAAAACACTTCCTTCATGCTGTAGCTTTAAGACAGCAAATTGAGCTACCAGTACCAGGGTATTAAAGAACCAGCACACCCCAAATAAAGATTAAATTAGATTTGTGTAACATGTTTGAGACTCGATTTGACTGATTAAAAGTACAGTGGTCCCTCTCTTAGTGGCCACTCTCAACAGAGGCCACTCTCTCTAATAAGGCCACATATCTTTGCCAGTACCACTATCATTGTATTCACTTCTCCCTCTCACCGAAGGCCACCTCTCCAATGTGGCCACAATTTCTTGGCACACAGGGTGGCGTTATTAGAGAGAGACTACTGTAGTGGTATGTATGGCATGTGTAGACAGTCGAAACTGATACTTCATGTCACTCAAGTAAAAAGCATCCCAAGCTGCTATGTTTCTTTTTTCGCCATCCTCTTAACCTTTACCACAACATGAAAGAAGATCTTCGGAAGACAAAAGGCAAGAAACGTGAAGCACTCTGTCCATGGAGACTTGGGGATTTGTCCATCATTCCAAGCCTTTCCCTGCCTTGCCATGTTAACAGGCTCAGCAACTCCACCGAGAATATAGAGCTCTCGATGAGGGACAACTGACACATCCATAAACTAATCCAGGAGTCCCCGCTTCTCTTGTGAGCTTCTCTTCAACCCACATCCATCCAATCTTGGCCATTATTTCCAGTGCTTTAGAAGGCTTCTATACCGGCTAAGGGCAGTCAGCCGTCAGTGAGCACCCAGGGAATGGCTATATTGTCCCAATGAAAGACTTCCGCTGCCTTGTTATACATACAACTTTACTACCTGTCTCTAGGTCATATCCACCAAATGCAACATAAATATTTTTATTCGGACACAGGGATAATTCCGGATCGGATATAAGACCCCATGTTGATGCGCAGTGTAATAACAGCACGGCGCCTAGCCCATGGGAGAGCCACCCCACCCCCCACCCTGATATATATTGATATTTGACCTCCCTGTCATCCTAGCTACCCTGGGGACTGTCACAAGAGGTGAAGGGCACTCCCCACACCACTAGGAGGATTAGTGCCAGGGAGGGTAAGAGTTGTAAAGTGACCGAGGATTCAATTACATCATCAGGTCAATAACTCCACCTGCGGCTACAAACAAGTCATTTAGGTAAAGGTTTAAAGAGATACACGATGTGAGCATAAGTCTTGATAGAACATCAGAAATATCTTAATAATACAGGAGCAAGGCTTCTGGCACAATCAGATGCATTTATAAAGCAAATGTATGCCACCAAAGTGGATTTCACAAGTTATCCTAAATTACTTATTCTGATTTACATTTAATTAGATAGAGGCTGCCTATTGGCCAAAGTCTGAAAAATTTCTGTGGGTGCCACACAACATTTTTCAGCAACTGAATATTTGTTGTAACCTCTGACTTTTTGATTCCTTAGCTTTTATTTCATATTTCTAGGTGCAATGCAAGATGAATAAAGACAAAATTATTAGACAAATGGAATTTGAAAAATTAAGGTGCACCAACATCTTAGCTGCACCAACAGCTAACTATTCTCTAGTGTTATTGTAGATGTGATGTTTGGGATGTCCTTGTAGATGTAATGCTTTCATGTCTGTGTAGAGACATGGGCCTAACACTGACAATGCTGGGACCAGCTCATACTGACAGCAAATCTCAATAGAATTACTGGGTAACATACAAAAAATCCTATTCTTTTTTTTTCTTACTTCTGTCTACAGCGTGCTACTGATGCTACTACGGAATGCCATTATTCCATTGGGTTTCATGCCTTTCTTGAAATTTGGCTAATTACTTAAAAAAACTGTCAAAGAAATTCAAGGACAAAGAGAATTATTTGGCGTGCTATAAATAGTAGTCTGAAGCCATCATGGAATATTATTAGCAGCACTTTGCAGAACATTGTCACTTTTCTTAGGCCATCCTCTAAGTTACTTATCAGCAATGCTTAGGGTGGTGACTGGGGGAGAGAAACTTTTAAGCATCAGTCTCTCAAGACATGGCTCCAACTAGCACATGCTGTCACTTCTGCAATGCCAGCACTCCATCATCCAGCGCCAATGGACGGTTCCACCCAATGCCTAGGTAGAGGGTAGACGCCCACCCACCATCAATGCATACCAAGACAAATGATTTGGCACTGAATATCCCTGGTAGTTTGGGAGCAACAGGTTACTGGTTACATACAGCAGAGTGGAGAAACTGTTGATCACAGCTGTCTGGTACTGACCAGGGTCACCACGGCCGCCCACATGGTTCCTACAGCTCTGCCGGTTTCACTTCATTTCACAGCAATTTTGCTGGCCTTGGAGACTTTCACAATGCCACTTTGCCTTATTAGCTGCCCTTGGTGACATACAGAGTGGGACGGTAGAGGAAGCGAATTCCTGTGTTCTCCAGGAACCGATTTGGAATGCATGAGCCTGGCCTTAGCATTGGTGCTTTAGCATACCGGTACACACAACTTGACAGACGGGAAATGCCCAGACAGGCAAGCACTATCCTGGAATTAGGGTTGCCATTGTGATAGAACAAAGCTGCCAACAGAGTGATCATCCAAATGAGGGCATAATGAACCATTACAAAAAGAATTGGCAGTATTACAAGTGGTAAATGTGTTAACTGTATGTGTTAAGAATTGGCAGTACAGTGGTCCCTGCGATTTAAGACACCTCTATTTAACAATTCCCTGTATTTTAAGACCGGATATCAGTTACACCACTTGTATATTTTCAGTATAAATATCCCTCGGTTTTAAGACTACCTTCAATTTAAGACCGTATTTTGCTGGCTGAATGGGTGGTCTTAAATCGCAGGGACCACTGTATTACAAGCAGTAAATGTGTTAACTGTAGTGTCACAAGACGGTAACCGTAATAGCAGTTCTTGGTGACTGTCAACTGCTTGCCTTGTTGAATGACAGTACTCCCTTCAAGGAATAAGTACAGACCAGTTACCACCACCATTACATGGCATAGCCCTGGTTCATTCCGGCTCTTCTTTATCTGTCAACTCGTCAAACTAGAAGAGCAATAGCAAACTGGTTTAACAGGTTTTTCTCTTCTGTAAGTAAGTAAGTAACTTTATTTTCAAACTGCTCGATATTACAAATGTGTATAACATAATAACAGTGATAATTATATCTAAATACAATTCTCTCAAATTCAAACATCTAAATTCTGGAATACTTAAAAGATTTAGAAGAGGAAAAGAGTTTCTAACCTGGAAGATAAGGTGCTGAAGACCTCAGATTTTCTCAAGTACCTTTGCCCAGATATATGACACTTGTAAAGAATGGAAGGCATTAAGATTATAAATGTTCCTTTTGCGCACACTAATACACATGACACAATGATCAACAGTCACTGCTAAAAGATGACCAGAGACAGTGGGACACTGTGCCATATATGTTACATCTGGACATTAAAGTTTCAAGCAGCTCCATGCATGGACCTGAATCCCCAACTGCTTCCCTGCTGCAGTAACCTTCTTTGTGGTACTCTTATTCAATATCAATATACAGTATTTGTGCCACAAATTCCCAACATGAATGGTCACTTTCATTCAAAAGCCAAACTACCATTGATCATATGACTATATTGACAACCCTTTAGCCAATGTAATTCTGTCAAATTAAGCTTCCACCAATGATGAGATGCCATGGTTTTTGTGCCTTTCGTTTTTTTTCAAGGAACATTTTCTTGCCAAGGTGTTTAAAATACAGCCTATATTGGTTATTTTCATATTTCCATCCATAAGAAATAATAATGCTGTGTCCTGTGCCGAACTCCACATAAATTTCTGACTGCTGGTCGCGAGTGCTGGATATCTGAAAGGAACTATCTAGCAATGTGTAAGGATTGGGATGGAACCAAATAAATCAAATGATAACAAATTTCCCATTCTACCAAAAAAAGATAAATGTTTAAATTACAGGCACCTAAGATATGCCCTTCAATATGTTTATGACCTGGTTGATGGTGGACATGTCTGCAGTATTGAAGCATCACACAACCTATGATCTGCAGAACAGAAATAGATTTCCATAATGGTAATAACAGAAATTCAAGTACATGTAGATTTCTAATTAAAGTTAACATACAAAGTATGCCATTTTAGAAGATAATTTTAGTCACACATTGCACATGCTGCATAGTGAATAATGTTAATTTACTCTATCAGGATTTATATATTACTTGTTGAGTCTAGTAGCCCATGCATATCGGCACATTTCACGATTTTCTGGAGTAGCACGTAAAGCAAACTTAAGGGAATCGTGAAGGCTAGTAGTATGTTGAAAATTATTACCGTGTTCAGTGTGCAGGACGTCACTTGGTAATGGAGAAGCATTCAATCAATGTACAAAGCAAGGAAGCAGAGAATCAATTTAGTTGTGTGGAAGTATATTGATTGATGTTAGTTCCTACTGACCAACTCTGTGTTACCATGATACCCAACAGGGGCTGACCACTGCATGACCGCCACATTAATCAGGCGCAAAGTGCTTCTAGGCTGGTAGGTGGCAAAGCAATCGTACCCAGGAAAAAAAAATGATAACAAACTCGATGTGCTAGGCAAGATGGGTAACCGGTAAATATTACAAGCATAAATGTTGTTTTTCGGTTTGAGTTATGCTAAATCACATGAAGTTTTACTGCCGAGATGGGGATTTCACCTCTTCCCAAAACTTCAACCCATCACCGCCTGGCCTTCTTTGACAATATCTATATAAACAACATAATATATCTGGCATTATGCCCTGAGCGCAGAATTCTGGCTGGCCTGTTTAGAGCACCATTGCACTTTTTGAATGTAAAATTTGAATTTTCTGACCGCAGTGTTTCGATTTTGTAGCACGGAATTGCCATTTTCTGAGCATAGAACTCTAAGCAGTCTAATCAGAGCAGCTTTGGAGTTTTAAAAACTTGCATTTTCTGAGTGCAGAATTTCGATTTTGTAACATCGCATTTTCTGAGCGCGGAATTTCCATTTTCTGAGCGCGGAATTCTGCAGGGTCTGTACAAAACTTCCAAATCTGGGTGACCTTGAATTTGACCTTCCAAGGTCATGCAAGGTCAAATGTGCTGGTGCCATTGGACTTACCATATGTGGTTTCCTATTAAAGCTAGGGCATGGTATAGCAATGCCTAAAGTGTAGTAACAACAAACTTAACCTCAGATAACCCATTTGTACCCGGTATATAGTTATGATTTTTTGGAAACCTCAAAAAATATTGAAGTTTAAGCTACAACAGGTTAATTGTATTACATTTATATATCTTGTATGGCTTCAGCTTTCAATTATGGCAATTTTCACGTCTCAAATATATCTATCAGGGTATAATAATAATAGTGCAGTTCTGATATAGTACTTTTCCTTGCCAAAGTTTGCTCAAGGGGCTTTACATATTATTACCCACGCTAGTCCTGTTACATCTATCACCTGCTCAATTTCCTGGAGAGTATACAGCGGCTTCAAGGCCTCACAGGTTAATCCAAGTACAACTGCCATCTCCATATCTCCAGGTTCTCGTTTACAGATGAGTGACCAAGGCACCATTGTCGTCACCTGTAGCCCACACGGAACAGTTTTTGATGAACCAACTGGCTTACTAGTACCTGTGACTTCGAACCATGATCTTTTGGTTGCAGTTTGACCAACTTTAACTTTAAATAAATAAATATTTAAATGTTATTTAAATAAGTTTATTTCTATCGAATTCACTTTAGCATTTTTGTATTCAAACAAGTGTTACCTTTCCACTGTATTCAAAAAAAAGGCTGCCTCGTCAGTATCCACTGGTAAGTGTGTATCCACTGGTAAATGCAAATAAGTGTATGAAGTGATCTACAGTTCTGCGATGTAAAAGATCGTTTGAGATTAACAGATTAAAAAAGAACAGGATAATTTTTTCTCATTCTAGATTTCTCTATGTCAGCTACATGTATCATCTAGAAGGGTTGCTGCTGACTTAATCAAACCACAACACTTCAACACATGTGGGTTGACTGCTTTTCCAACTTATTGCTCTATCCTATCAACAAACTTACAAGTATTAGCTTAATTGTGTAATTTACTACCAAGTGTTAGATTATTACAGGTAATAAGTCAAACTCAGTCAATGGTTGGTGAATGGTATCCGATTCAATAGCCTTATGTCATTTTTATGCTAATATCTGAGGACAAATTAGCTGTATGGTATACATTACTTACACAAGAAAATAAAGAATATCTAGTTCAATGGCACAAAAATTAACAATCATAATAATATCTCCAGGATAGCTTAATACTTCAGTTACTGAAACTGTGAAATGGTCCCAAAGCCACCAAATGTGGCAGTGGTCCATGCTTGAGTGACACAAATAGGAAGGGCTTTCAATGCAATCACCGGAACTAAAGAGACCATTCATCACGCGGCTGACATTGGCTTTCAGCCACAAGAAACTGTCGCCCTTTCCAAGAACGGATGGTTGAAATTCTGACCACAATAGAGATCAAGCAGATCAATCAATCAGCTTGCCAGTGGCCACAACTCCCTGTCTCCAATACATCCACATGGCATTCAGTGGAACTGATTGATACGAGGTAGCTACACCTGCCAATGATTGTGTCGAACTGTTAGTTTGAATAGACATGTACTAGCATACTAGTAGGGCTCCACATGGGTCCAAATAATTTATGCCATGTCACACGTCACTTTTTATTTTTTCCCTATGTCGCCATGTCACTTTTTATAAGACTTTGATGTCACTTTCTACAGTTTTTATAAAGGCCACGTCGGATTTCTACAACTTTTAAAGTGGCTTCGTTTTCACCCTTAGCATGCATAACTTTATCAGGCACCCCAGTCACCAAGGAATTACAGTTACCTACAACAGTACCCCAACACATTATAAGTTTATAATACCCAAGGTCAACCGAAATGTTATTTAACTAAATAAACTTTCAGAATCTGTTGATATGTTCCAATGCTACACAATTAGCTCACACACCATTTTGGTGTACTAGTATATTTCTAGACAAATGCATGTTAATTGTTGGTATCATGGAAATCTTCAAGTCAGACACATTGTGCTGAATTATATCTGTACAAGATGCTTATTTCACTGGAATTATATATATTTTGGTCAAAAAGTGATCGGAAGTGTAATATTTTTTGTAGGAAAATCTTTTGTTTCTTTTTTCCAATACAGCCTACATATTATCTAATATAGTTACAGTGCAGCATCACATAATACAAGCCTTGCACTCCTGTCATAATGCTTCCATGCCTGTCAATTGTACTCATGGAAGGGTTACAGGGACCGTTGGGGATGCGGTGGGAGGGATCTCTACAGATTATAACTCCACCCTTCCCCATATGATGCATGACATTGCATGTGTACAGCACTGAAACCAACATCCATAAGGTAGTGGCACTAAGTCACATAGGCGCTAGGGAGCAGTGACATTTTGTAGATTATCTGACCCAACGTCTTGAAACTCGATGCAAGGTTGCATGTATATTATACCAAACAGTGACAGGTGGTCCAATGCTCTCTTACGTGGAGACATTAATTACTTCTAGTTCACACAGTGATATATACCTATATCAGGTCGGAAGTCACGACTGGGGGTGTCGGTATTCCTGTTTCTTACATTGCATGTGTAAGACAATAGTTTGAGCATCAGAAAGGCCAAGGGAATCTGCCTTATTCAGTGCTGAAATATGATACATATAGAGTTATTAGTCCAGTGTGGGAGTGATGGTTGACCTGTTCATACTGGGAGGGCAGAAATGTAAAGGAAAAAAAAATATGCCAAACTAACACAGAAATGTACCAACCCTACTATGATACCCATTCAAGCTGTCCATTCAGTCTGTCTTTCCTCAAATATAGTGTTGCCTTCTAGTCTCGGAAGATTTACTGCCCATTTTTGGCTTCCTACACCCTGAGTACATGCTCTATTACCCTGGGCCAAAAATCAAAAGATAGATTTTGTTTGTCTATTTACAGATATAAAGCGGCCTATATGGTATCCAGCCAAAGGTGAGTAAGGCTTCAGTCCACTCAGTCCATGACGTGACTTTTTTAAAGCCGGTCTGATCCAGTCTGAAAAATGGTTGTCAAATTACATAATGCCATATTCTAGACTGCGCGGAGCCTTGGATAACCTGGGTTTAATATGATCACAAGGAGGAGATTATACTATCGGTAATTAACTAGTCAGCTGACAGTCTGTGTGGGAAGATATCTGCAACACAGGGATCAAGTCCCACCCACAGAAATTAATGGATCACTTTTAGGCACCTTTTTTTGCAACATTGGGGGCTGGGTACCCTGGATCAAAAAAAAAAAAAAAGATTAAAGTGTCCCAGATAGGATTAATGCTCTCTTAACCCATCAATCTGAAGTCAAATGCCTTACCATTCCTTCAACATGCAACCGGTACTTCCATCCAAGGAATACAGATGATAGATGAAACTGTAATGATCAGAGGCATGGCTAGGTAGACTCGACCACAAGAAAACTATTGTTATCAGCAATAAGTAGCGGAAATAATTCTGCACTGTCGTGTGCTCAATCTGGGTTCCAAAACAAAAAGCTGACCCATTGATCAGAACAGCAAGTGGCCGCTTGTTGCTCAAACGACCACACATCTCCATGTCTTAGATGGATGCATCATGCTTGTAAATTGTTTGCTACCCGGCCTTTGCTTTGAAGAGGTCGCTTCGAACCTCAGGCTGCTGCAGCCGAAGCAGACACCTTAACCACTAACAGAGTCAGTACAAGGTACTATTACTGTTGAATCTTTCGTTATGTAGAAACTTGTAATTTGCATATAAAGTTATCACGATCATTCCTAAACCTTTGTAGTAAGAAGGAAACAGTGACCTCAAGTTACATATATCTTAATTACGATGATCTGCAGGAATACAATTTCCAGATTCATCCCATTCAAACATTATATGTGATGAATGGCTGTTCAGGATCTATTTCTGTCTTCCATAAAAGCAAACTTCTGACTCTGCTGACCCTTCATATATAAATAAATTATGAAATACACAGATATCTCGGCAAAACAAAAATTGGCCAATGCAGAAATCTAGCAAGTTTAATAATGGCAGAATTTATACTTGATGGAGGCCTTGCTTTTCAATGTTGTCTGGCTACATGTTTATCTAGCTGTTAACTGGGTTAAGCGGGATGCGCAAAAATTAGCCTAATCCAATGTAAGGGTAGAATCTGGGATGGGAATGAGGAAATAAATAGTTCCCAATGAAACAGGTCCACATTTTCAACCCTGCATCGCGTACAACTACCGGTTGAGTTCAAGCTCTAAGTGCAATGGAAATGTAATTGTTGGCTCAGGATATGTCTACATATTTATGTTCACTAAGTTCAAGATACAGTGAAACCTGTCTTTATGACCACCTGAGAAATAGGGACAACCTGGGAATTAAGGACAACTATTTCAGTCCCTAGGTCTATCCAGTACATAGAAATCAACCTGACAAGTAAGACCACCTCAGAATTCAAAGCAGTTTTGGACAGTCCCTTAGGTGTCCCTAATTCCCAGGTTCCACTGTAGTTCCATTTTAACAGCATATTATAACTTTATTACTCATATAAGATTGTGTGATCAGTAGCATGGAAAATACACATGCGTACGCTTAGTAGATATGTGCACTGACAGTTGTAAATGTATATAATGGCAACTGTCACTCCTGTGATAATATGCCTTCTACATGGAACTACATTTGTATCACAAAACCTGCTTAGGGATTCTTCGAAATCAACAATCGACTGACACCTGGCTGTTGGCTGTTTATATCACTGGAGCTCGGAGTAATAAACAATATCTATTATTGAGAAACTGTGGCGATGTATTCATAATAAGCCGCGGTTCTCCATAATTTTGCCGTATTCATCATATCATACCGGAACCAGAGAAGGCTCGGCTCAACGTGAACTTTTGAACCTGGCAGCCATGTATGGCGAGTGAATATTTTTTCAGGTAGCCCTTCTGGAAGCTGCGGTTGCCCATAATTTTACTGGTAGACAGACTGGTATATGAGAAACATTTTAACCTTGGCCAATTTAGCATACTACTGAACTAAAATATTTTTCCTAATTTTAATGTTTTATTCTAAATTTCACCGGCAATTCTGTCTGACATGAATTAAAAGCCTTCACATTCACCTACATGTAACTTTACCCGGAACAGGGCTTTTTACTAGTCCAGGCCATGGGGCAGTCCTCAATGTCAAACCTATACAGGATGAACATCCAGATCATCTTAATGTTTAAGCTATATTTCAATGGAGAGATTTACCATGAAAAGTCCCCATGGGTTATAAAAATAATGGTTCTGTGGGTGGAATTTCTCAATTTTTAGAAAAATGGCCAACTCCTACCGCAATGACTAATAGCGATTATGGAAACTACAGTACCCATAAATGTGGAATGAATGCAGTCATGATGCTCTTTGGGGACTACAATCAAGCTTTAAAAAAAATTGACAATTTCGGAAGAATTTTTTCTAATGGTCTCTTTGCTTAAATCAACGGAAACAATGAGGCTGGGCGGAGTGCAGGGCAGAGAGAATGCCACCCTCATCAATATACTCTTTACTAAATCCTTAACACTTCTGCACTCTTACCATTCCACAAACGGCTGGGGGTTCCACTCAGACTCTTGTAACCCATTTATTCCATTCCCCTAATCCAAGCTGGAGAGAGTTCTTCAAAAAAAAGTCACAGAGGGTTAAAACGCCAGCCAATTTGCTACAGCAGCTCGCAGAAACGACTAACACACTAGCGTTTTTTTTTTTTTTTCTGTAGAAAATTTAGAAAAATCTACATGTTTAATGAACCCGACACAAATTGTCAATAATCTTTTAGGCAAGTCAAAGTCAGACATGTAAGATTTGTACAGTGTGTATAGTTTGTACTGTATATTGCAGGTCTTAATTAGGTAATATTTAGCCTAGATAAGAAAGAAGAGTTGACAGAAGGTTGAAGACAATAGGTACCGGGGGTAGTCATAATTATTTTTTTCTCCGTTATCCCTCCCAAGTGAAAAGGATTTGATTGGGTCCAACAAAGGTAAGGAAGCAGAGCACAAAGCAACATCATAGGATACCGAGTAGTGTGAGACCTTGAGAACATATTCCCAGGAGATGGATTGACAGATGAAAGATTTTTTTTCAGAAATCTGGAGCAAGTGTATGTTATCTTAAGCCCACCGTGAAGGCCAGGGGCTTGCTTCAGGTGAGGAAGTGATTAAAGAAACTCATCAGGTATTTGCCAGGAGTCTGTATATATACACTGACAACTAACAGACACACCATGCCTGCACTGACGAGTTTACAAAAATCCCCTTCCTTTGAAGTCCTCTTGGTCTCAGGTAAGAACATGAATAAAGAAGGCACAGATTTGGTTCACCTGGTGATATGGCCAGTCTCAAAACATATTCCTGTGGACCTGGCTTCCACAATTTATTTAGAATGTAATGAACATTATCCATCACACTCTCTTCCTTACATGCGTAACCGTGCTGTATTTTAACAGCACGTAACAGCACGGTTACGAGCTGTATGCGTAACCGTGCTGTATTTTAGCCTAAATTGATGTGCCATTGCTTCAATACCCTGCACAGTGACAGTATACATCTGCAACATCACAGTCATGTGTGCCTTGCAAATGCACAAAGAAATTGCTTATTTTATCTAACCAAAAGTCAAATAGGGAGGCGACTTATACTGCCCACAACAGCAGGAGGCATCATGTGGCCCAGCAATTAAAGATGGATGTGTCTGCATTCACTACAAAAAAGCTATGGTCTATCCTATCATGGTCACTTATATATATTTTACATATCTGTGATACAGATTTTTGTAATCTGTAAGTTTTGTGAATGACCAACCATATTTTGCATGACTTTGCTTCTAGAGATGTTTATGATTTTTCAGTATTATGAATGGTCAACCATATTTTACGTCCTTATACAAGGGCATACCCTAATAGACGCGCATGCCAATGCAGCACAAAACTCATCACATCAAATTCACACCAAATGTCTGATAAAACATCAAAAGGTCATCCAAAACCACTAAAATTTCAGCGGTGCAGTAGAAGCTGTCTTGAAAGACCACCCAATTGGCCACAAAAATGTGGTCTGTCAAGACAGGTGATCTCTGGTGACAGGTTTAGCTATATTGATATTTAGATCCTTGTGCCGAAAATGTGTGGTCTGTCAAGACAGGTGGTCTCTCATGGCAGTGGTCTCTCAAGACAGGTTTCACTGTATTCAGCTCTGTTTGGCTGCCGAACATGTGCAAATCGCCACTTCTTTGTAAACAAAGGTCCACAAGGTTCTTGTTTACCGTATATGTGCATATTGTAGGTAGCAGACCTCAGGCTTTAATGTTGAAATTAACAGTTGTGCACCCAAGCCCTTGCACTCGAGCACTGCGCTTCTATTAGAACATATACAGAATGTTAGGTACAGATGTTTATGATCCATCATTACATATTGTGCATGATGCCACCTTGCATATTGTGTATGATGCCACCTTCCATTGTAAGCAAGTGACTATTAAGCTTAAAGCTTATATAACTTCAGTGACAAGTTTCTTTTGCTGTCACACATTTTATAGGTACCACTATACAAAAGATGACTGTGACTTTGAATTTCACTTTTCAATATGACACTCAAGATTAAATGTAATGGTAGATTTAATTTCCTATTTGTCCAACAGCAATATATGCCTTGGCTACTTTCCTTACCGAGATTTAAGCACTTAGTAATTATAAATGACCTTGAATTCACCTTTAAAGCTAAGGCCGCAATCTCAATCTCAAATCCAATGGTCCAGTCTGATTCAATTTACAGCCCAAACTTACCCCATTGTCTATACAATAGTCACACATCTATTTTGCATGGGTACGTGGGGTTTTATTGTTAGTTTTTTTTTCTGCCTACTCCGTATCTGAACTATCCTCATTACATATATAATTTTGTACATACTTTTATCGCATGATACAACGATTTGTATATACAGGTATATGCACGAACAGATGCACATCCTGGACAAACTTGTGAGTCAAGGGTGCATCCCTTCATGCATACACAAATAAATCATTGAACAAGTGGGATAGCGCTATTATTATATACCTGCTACTTCATTTTTAAACACATGTTGAGTCATATTAAGTCCTATTTTACACAAGAAAAGACCATTTTGACACGGCCTTTTCACAGAATGTTTTTCCTTTTCATGCTTGCAGCGCGTATAGCTAGGGCTTGGACCTTGGTAAGTGTTAACTCAGACGAAATAAATAAAGGAATCATGTAAACATAGAGCACATGCACCTCTCCTATTGGCTGAAAAGCCGGGTTGGGGTCACAGTGCAATAGAGCAAAGTTCATCGTTCAATATAGCTATATGTTTGCAGGGAAAAAAAAATAAAAAAAAACCTCTGACATAAACATAAAGACATTTTGTCCTATGGACAGGATGCCTAAAAAGAAAGCTAAAATGTTTTTGCATGCAAATAGTTATTCTGAGTTATTGCTGTGATATAAAATAATCCTACATTGCCAGGCAAGAATTTATATTGGCCCTAAATTGTAGCTTACCCTTTGGCTATAACGTACACATATGCTGAGCCCAAGTCTTCACACTTTTGACCAATGGTTAGCACCTTACCTGCAAAGACAAAAGAAAACAAAAAAGAATTTAGACATTTTCTCTTGCAATACAGTGGGTGGGCCCTCTCTTAAAGGACACTCTCTAGAGAGGACACCCCTCTAGGAAGGACACAAATTCCTGGCACAAAAGTACCATGAATGCATGTAAATGCTACCTCTCACCAAACATGCCAAAGGACACCCTTCTAATAAGGACAGAATTCTTTGGCACAATGGGTGTCTGCATTAGAGGGGGATTACTGTATATGTAAAACAAGAAATCAGAAAAACTAAAATATGTCAAAACTAGAGGGCACTCCGAGAGCGCAGACCTCCCTCAAGGCAGCAAATCCCATGTTATCGCAACATGCCCCCCTCCACCACCCACCCCCCTTCCCCAGTAATAACGCTCGGCACCCTTGATGTGAACGCGCCTATAAAAGTAAGATTCTTGAACCTGTTGACGTGGGTTTCGATCCACCGACCCTTGGCTTGTGAGCTCCGAATGGAACCCCTACACTACGGCATGTACCACGTCAACAGGTTCAAGAATCTTACTTTTATAGGCGCGTTCACGTCAAGGGTCCCCGAGCAGTATTACTGGAGAAAGGGGGTGGAGGGGGTGGGTGGTGGAGGGGGGCATGTTGCGATAACATGGGATTTGCTGCCTTGACGGAGGTCTGCGCTCTCGTTTACTTTAGTTTACCTATACTTTTAGATATTAATTTCAATCAAAAGCTTCAAATACGTTCCCCTGGATTCATGATATCAGCTCCCGATTTAATATCGGGCCGTTATGCAGACCCGCCGACACGTGGCCATCTCTGTGTCCATGTTGCCCATTAACAACCCGGAAATCTGGGCCTTCGTCGGGGAGACGGGTCACGTGACCCCAGCTCAGCGACAGCTTATTGCCTAAATGTAAACCTTGTCAGGACTAATTAAAGGAGAGACACATCACGTTTCGATTTAACTGCTGATCAGGTATATAATTGGCAATTTCCCGACTCGTGATCCATGGATACCCTGCGCCATGGATGTTTCCCCATGCATTCACATTGACACTAATTACAGAGCTTTGCAACTACAAAACTGAGTGAAACATGAAACGTAGATGATAAGAGTGGTTGATAACATGCTGAAAGTTGGTTAAAACTGGCGACGATTGTTGATATAAGACTGGCAAACCAGCATGTGCTTACCAATTACTAATACTAAGTGGCGGCTTTCCGTGTGATTAGTAAATGTTATGACGCTCACGCTAGATGTTTAGGCTGTAAAATTAAGATTTAATGAGTCATTAGGGAGAGCATTTAATTAGATACACAAACACTAATAATTTAATTCATATTTCTATGGTTATATGTGACCGGTCCCGAATGCGATAACATTCCGCAATAAATATCCCCCCAAAAATGCGAAAAATGTTTGTCTTCGTACTTTGAAAATATCTGTTATTCTGCCGGCATCCACCTAGTTGGTCTAATAAGCAATATATTGAACGAATTCTAGTCTTAGGTTTTCAGACTGGTTCAGAGGAAGGCTGCAGGGTTTAAATATACATGTAGGCAATGCGAAGGCACGTTTGTTCAAGATGTTGGCGCTTCTTAAAGATCGGATTGTACAGCAGCAGCGCTATCCGTTCAGTATTGCGTCAACTCAGATACACAGCATTGAGGAGGAGCATATCAATGTTTAAAACGGCACATCAACACCAAAAGGGTTATATGGTGCCAAAACAGGTGTAAGCCGACATGTGAGTCTTAATACAGTCATAGAAAAGAATAATATGGTTAAATGAATGCCTAGTCCAAGTCACAACATCAAGATACCCAGCATGGAAGGTAAATTGTTGTGTCCTTTTGGAAATATTTCCTTTTGTCAGTTTGTATTACCATGGAGATAAATGCTATAGGTACGCCTTATGACAGTACAGTGGAACCTGGGAATTAGGGACACCCAAGGGACTGTGAAAATCTGTCCTGAATTCTGAGGTGGTCTTAATTCTCAGGTCCATTACTATGTAATGAATATACCTAGAGACTGAAGTAGTGTCCTTAATTCCCAGGTTGTGCTTATTTTTCAGGTGGTCTTAAAGACGGGTTTCACTGTCGTTGTCCAGTGCCCCAGCACGATTCATGTGAATGTCAGGACCTTGTTTATATTCTAATAAAATGGGACACTTGGTCATTGAGCGTGGCTGCAAACACTGATTATACATTCCTAACCAAATACAAAGAGAAGTAGGATATAGAGCTAGACAAGTTTTGTTTTGGTTTATTATATGTGATAGTCAGTTGGCATATTAAATTTTCTGTGCATCCCAGTTCTCTCTAAATGTGACGGAGGGCGGGGCGGGGGGGCGGGGGCGGGGGGGGGGATACAGTATGGCAGGATAAATATTGAGCCTGATATATGGAGGGGGTAACTCCAATAATAATAATAATATATGGATAGGGACCCTATTAATCCTTTAGTGTTCCTGGGTGTTTGATCAAAGTTCATACTTTCAGCGATCTATACTCTGATGATGCCATCTATACTGTGCCAAAATAATTATGCAATCGGCGACGTTGCTTGCCTTTCATTGCATTGGTTCAATCACATGATTCGTGGCACATCTTAAATATTAAAAATAATTGTATTTTCCTCATTCATGTGGTTACTCTCAGCACGTTATGGTATACGGAAATGACAGACTTACTGCAATGAAAATTTCGCACCATAAGATGATATTATAAAGCCCTGTTTATAGCTGATCTGATCTTGACTTTGACTAAAATAATCCTCAAGGTTAAATTTTGTTATCTAATCTAGCTAGGAATGGCTACTGATGGAACTACTGTGGCAAACAAAACACCCAACTGGAGATCTCGACTAGATCTGTGCCATTACCTGATAGCAGGAATGTAACATACCACATGTTGGATTGCATTTTTTGCGTTTGTTATATAGAATTTGGGGTTTCCAGAAAGATTTCCAAAATCCTGAAAGGGATTATGGTAGAATCGTTGGTGTGTATGTCCATATAGGGTCCATTTGTGTTGTGTTCGCCAGGATAGAGCCACGGTCGCTAGCACTACCTTGTGTAATCTGACGCCCAACTTGTATAATCTTTTATGGGACTACGTAATGTCTACCAAATGACACATTACGGTATGGTGCCAGCTGTTCCTGAAAGTGGCTCTCAATTTCCAGATTTTCAAATGCTTAGGTTTGATAGCTGTGCAACCTACGATCCATCTTGAATTACTGCTCTTTGCTGTTCTAATTTTAATAATATAATAATAATAATAATAATTTGTTACTTGATATGGCGCAATTTACAACCATACAGTTATCAAAGGCGCCGTACATATTATTACCCCAGCACACCTGTACACACCAA
>JAAUYG010011808.1_pt1 | contig 18590 bp, 15 predicted proteins | sample 7278091 | NCBI WGS metagenome assembly JAAUYG01 (sample SAMN14350201, study PRJNA611818) | marine sediment metagenome | isolation source: surface marine sediment (0.6m) | place: French Polynesia: Moorea | collected 2018-08
GTGGAGCGTCAGGATCTCCAGAATATAAGGGCCTGGAATTTCTCGGATATCCATAGTTCAATCGTGGCATTGATACCTCCACGAAGACTGCGACTGCAACAACTCCGGGCTGAGCTCACTCTGTTGTGTCTAATCACCTATTGTGCATTTGGAATGCATAGGTGGATCCCTTTATACACACTCCGTGGGCGCTATTGCGCGATGGCTGCAGTGCCGCCGCCAAGCCATCGCCCGGCGGCTTGGCGGCGGCACTACTGCCATCACAATGTCGGGTGATGGCACTGGCGCTATCGCGGGGTAGCACCCAGACGGCCCCCCGCTGCTTGTTACACGTCGCCGACGTCTGGACAATTTTTGCTGCAATGAGCCAGGCCCCATCGTGCGGCGGCATTTTCAAATGTGACCAGCCGATGAAATATATATTTCCACAAAATCGCCTGATGCGGCGGCGCCCCGAAATGTGACTGTGGCATTTACACAGCGGTTCTACTGTTTTACTCATTGTACCGGTTGGGTTTGGAAGATCATAATTATCGTTGAAGTATGGAAATAGTCTATGCAAAGAAGTTTTAGTTTTTTTAACACAGCTGCACACCAAAATATCAGTGCTAGTGCTACCTAAAGAAACAAAATATTATTTATTAAAATACACGGCAAATGTAATCCCTTCACATCATGAAAATTATTGGACTTTCATAACAAATATTGGCATGAGGTTTGGTGAGGTTTGTTAACATTATACTGTTGTGGACGCCTTGTTGATTCTTTCCCTGTATTTTTATGACATGCTCTATTCCTTCGGAATGTTATTTAAAGCCTGTGAAATACTAGTACGTAACGCATAATCCACTAAGGTACCCAAACACTTGTAGTAAGAGTTCAAGGATCAACATCAGAGAAAGTATTTAGTATGGAGGAGTTTAAGGAATAAAACAGATGGCGAGTAGAGCTGTAGTAGCCATAGGAGAGAGGGTCGCGAGCAGTGCGTAAGAAAACTGAAATACATTTTAACTTAAAAAAATATAACAGGTAGGAAGGGAGAAACTGAAAGGCTGTTTAATAGCGCTGTAGAAACCATAAGATGGAGTTGAGAAGGAGGGACGCAGAAAGAAGAGATATTTCGAGAAAGGAAGACAGCGAGGGACAAGTACAGTAACTCAGGGAAGGGAAGTAGAACACTAGAGGATGAAAAGTGAAGTAGAGTTGAAAGATTACTGTGATTGAAAGGAATAGGGGTGCTAGATAAAGTAGGATTTCTTCTTCTGATTCTTCTTCTGTGTCACAAATCTAATTTCCTCCAACTTCTGCATTCTGTTTCTTCTTCTAAATTTATCTTTCTAGTCTCAATTTTTCTCTTTATTTACTGCATCTTCTGTTCTTTTTTCTTCTTTCATTCTTTGCTATATTGTCGCCATTATCATATGTTTTTCCTTTTTCTTTCTCAACGTGGTTGTAATAATGTCCACTCTGTCTCTTTGTTTTACTTCTTCTGCATTTCTTCTCCATTCTGATTTTTCTTCCATCCTCTTCTAGTTCTTTTTCCTCTCTCTTTTAACGTCTCCTCCACCATTTTTCTTCTTCTTCTTCTTCTTCTTCTTCTTCTTCTTTTTCTTTTTCTTCTTCTTCTTCTTCTTCTTCTTCTTCTTCTTCTTCTGCTTCTTCTTCTTTTTCTTCTTTTTCTTCTTCGTCTTCTTCTTCGCCGTTGTCTTCTGCTTTCGTTCTTCTTGTAACAGAAATATACTGAGAGGCATTACAAACGTTACACTGCACTCTTAAGCACGAATTACTTAATGTAACGTTTTTAATGCCTCTCAGTATATAATTTAGTTATCACACTGGTACACCCACGTCGTATACAAATACTTTTCATATTCAACCTACAGTTTAGCATTACTGTCCTCTTTGGCATAAAAACCGATTTCACTGTAGTAGATATTGTCTCCGTTCTTCTGTATGAAGCAGTGGATCCTAAGTGGATTTTCCTGATTTTCCCAAACCTTCACAGTCAGAACGTCCCCAGCGAAGCTCTCTCCCAGATGTAGTGTAGCCGCTGTGTGACCTCTGTAGAAACATACATCGTCCTTGATACCAGAGAGGACACCTTCTCTGGCAGCTTTGGCAATGCCATCCAGAGCGAACTTCATGTAAGCAGACTGTGCTGTGTGATTCTGGGTATCCGTGTCGCTTGGCTGAACCTCAATTGAACTGATGAAACTATTAGTCGGTTCCTTTTCGGCAATAACAGGAGGAAACACCTTTCCCAAATCGGAGAGAAATGGTATTGTATCTGTTTTAAACAGATCTTCCGGAAATGACTTTGATCGCTTTGTGTCTGGATCTATACAGACGAGTTTCAGTGTTGCCACCACCACTATATTTCCGGTGTCTTCTTCTGTGAGGGTGGCTTCAGCGATATATGAACTCCTGCTTCTACCGATGATTTTCGTATCCAAGTAAAGGGGATAAACGAGTGCTGCTCTTGTGTGGAAAGTTTCGTCAATCCGACATCTCTGAGCTAGCAGCACACGTGCCAGGTCTTTGTATTTGTCGTTTTGTTTAGTCATCCCGATGGCTCGGCAGTTCTCCACGATTCTGTTGATGCTGTGGATGTTCACATTTCCTGCAAAGAAGCCTTGAATTAAGATCACGAACGACCCACCATCATGCAACTAATGGATACAGAGCATTCTGTGACGAATGGATAACTCATTGAAAACCGAAGAGTTATTCATAATTGCACACCAGGTGTAAGTTGATAAGAACCACATTTCATAATTACACACCAAGAAGATTTAAAACTGAAAAACGATTACACTTAAAAAATTAAATAATAAATATAACAGTGCAAAACTTATCCAGGAGATTCTAGGGGTTATAACCTAAAATTATAGAGCATACTTTTATCTTGGTAGCACTCACCAGCCCTGTCAAACTTTTCATAGTACAGCCCGGGGATCTTTAAACGGCCTTGATCCAGGTCATTCTCTGTCACATACAGACGCCTGGGATGCATTTGATACATCAGTTACAGGTAGAGCTTCAAACAGTTCTTGCCGATAGTTTCAAATTATCTATGAAATTATGTCTGCTCATTTTCCTTAGCTTTTATTTAACTTGCTTGTGGTTTAAGTATTTCGTCTTTTATACTTTGAGAGAGCTATAGGAATGTATTGCTGCGCAGTTTTCTTATCAGTTAATACGACCATATCTAATAACCAGAGAAGGACAATCGCACTTACTTAACATTTAATGCACCAACCAGTCACTATTTGAAGCAAGGTCAAACGGAAGAGAAAGTAACTAACTACTAAGTAATTGCACCAAAACTTTGATACCTTGTAAGGGTCCTTTGTGCTCTGCTCATATTCCTACTTTGTAACTGAAAACGTGTCGCGTACAGGACCATACAGCATTCGGGCCTAATCTTGGAAATGGTCTTGAACGTAGACAGACGAGAGATAGAAAATGCGCAATGACTCTTGCCTAAAAGTGTGCCTCTTATTTCTCCGACTGTGTTTGTCACACTACTGCTGCTGCTGATGCTACCACTACTACCACTATCACCACTAAATTACCACCACCACCACCACCACCACCACCACCACCACTGCTACTACTACTACTATTACTACTACAACAACTACTACTACCACTTCTTCTACTCTACTATGACTACCATGCCATCTGCTACACTATTACCACTGCTACTACTACTACTACTACTACTACTACTACTACTACTACTACTACTACTACTACTACTACTACTACTGGCACTGCTACTGCTGCTGCTGCTGTTAGTACAAGTACTACTACTACTGCTACTGCTATGAAGGAGTCCGTTACTATTGAAGGAGCGGCTTCCAGATGTATGGCGCGATTTGACATGCATGTAAACAGGACGCCGTGGTGCTTGATTTCTCTGCGTCCTCTTGTCTGATGGTGAAAGGCCCGAAATATACTTTACTCCCAGATCGACTGAAAGACAGGTCCACTGACATCAACTCACACGCATACACCTGCATACACCACCGAATCCAACTTGCAGTCGGTGATATGACCATGAGTGGTTGAAAACCGACTATAAGCCTGATTCACCCAACCACCCACACTTTCGAGTATGGCGACCTTTGTGAATTGTGATAGGACTGTACAATATACAGGAGTGTACACATGGTACAATGTTTGTGCAGGAATGTGCAGTGTTTGTGCAGTAGTGCTCTCTGAGTGGTATCCCCCCCCCCTCAAAAAAAAAAAGTAAATAAAAAAATTTTCAACTCTTGTAAATACATACCTGCTGGTATTATCATTATGACTCATGTGAGTTAATATGTTTTCATGTATCATGTGTACATCATATAACATGTATAAGTAAAAACTACTGTGCCTTCCTCATGTTCCTTGTTCACAATATTCATGTTATTTGCCATTCTACATTTTGGAAGCGGGTTTGATGGCTTATTCACTAGGTGAAAACAGTTAAGTTAATGTACACATATGTACTGAAAACAGATAAGTTAATGTACTATATAGTAGACCTTTAATATGCAGCATGTACTGGTACAGTACAAATAGCTCTTGCTTGTATTAAAGGGAATGTATCCTCAGTCTTTGTATGCAGCTATTCACAAATAAACTTTTCTTTAACATTGCAGAAACATTTCTTTAAGAACTTTGGTGCCATAATGACCTATGCTTTCCTTGGGACGACCATATCCTGTTTCGTTGTTGGGTGAGTGAATCTGATCATTTATGTTTTAATCATGTGATCATTAACAGTTTGAAGGGTTTTAAATAATGCTAAACGAAGTAGTCCGTGATGATAATAGGATAATATAATTTGACCACTTCCTGTTTTGCTTAATACTTCTTTACTTCCTATTACTGTGTTATGGCTGGATTTAATCAATATTGTATTTTCGACAAAACCAAGCATGTGGCATCCATTGGTGATTTCATCAATGGAAGAACAAAAGGTTTTCCTAGCAGCTCTCAGAGCAAGCAAATATCCATCCTCCTGACTGCTGGGCAATATCACATGCTATGTGCTATACTAGTGTAGCCTTAACCACACCAATGATATGCGAAGTCACTGTACCTCGGCCAATGTAGTAGTAGTAGTAGTAATACTAGTAGCAGTAGTAGTAATAGTGGTAGTAGTAGTAGTTCATTTCTAAAAAAATATGTACATAGTATCAGCATGATCAATCAAGTGTTTGAATTCTAGACAATTCTCTGTACAATTTAAGGCTACTCACACCCGATGTTTAACATTTAATGTAGACACAAATATACCTGTAATGAACAGAAATCAGATTAAATTTCATCACTTGCACATGTTGCATGTCACTGTGCCATTGTGGTCGCCTACATCCATACCGTATGGCGTACACATGGTATGTGCAGATGCTGTCATGCCTGTATGGGTCCAGCTGTACTATATTGTATACTAAATGATGCCTTTCTTTCGCCAGGTGTATAACTTGGGGTTTCACTTTGCTGTTACCACTGGGGATGAAGTTTACAGACTGTCTGTTATTTGGGGCTCTGATCTCTGCTACTGACCCAGGTACTGATAGTGTGTCATGTTACCATGGTTCCCGAGTTATGAATAATGTGTCATGTTACCATAGTAACCACCACTTACCTGGTACCTTGCATAAAATCCATTAAGTATATAATGTGTCATGTTACCATGGTTGCCAGGTAATACATAGCGTAGCATGTTACCATGGTTGCCAGGTAATACATAGCGTAGCATGTTACCATGGTTGCCAGGTAATACATAGCGTGGCATGTTACCATGGTTGCCAGGTAATACATAGCGTAGCATGTTACCATGGTTGCCAAGTAATACATAGCGTAGCATGTTACCATGGTTGCCAAGTAATGCATAGTGTCATGTTATTATGTTACCAGATAACATGGATAACAAACAGTGTGTCGTGTAGTGTACATTAGTGTACTGAACAAAAATGTTACCATGGCTTCCAAACTGTGGCATGACCACACATGTAAAATGTGGTCAACAGCGTATGATCTTGGTGATAGTGAACATTTTGTCAAAGTGTAAAAAAAAATTTACATATCGATATGGGAGTATACAATGTACTTCATAAGTACAGTAAGTCTGCATAAGTATTCTTTTTATTTTATTTTTGTCTGAAACATGTAAAAAGTTCCTTGTGACTAATTCCATTCGTGTCTTGTCAATTTAGTCAAGAGTCGGTAATGCTGATGTCTTTTTCTCTTGCAGTAACTATCTTGGCTCTGTTCAACGACCTCAATGTTGATGTCGACCTGTATGCCCTGGTGTTTGGAGAGAGTGTCCTCAATGATGCTGTGGCTATTGTACTGACAAGGTAACTTAAGGGGACCATTTCTTAATTTATGTGCAGTGGCCGGTTGGCTGAGGTGTAAGATGATTGGTTTCAGATTGATGGATTACAACTTTAAATCCAATTGGTGAAATTTCATCTTTGGCCTCATTGCTTGCACACTGCTTTTTGTCAGTAGTAGCTAGGCACCACTTGTGCAGAAGCGTTGCCTAAAACAGATTGCTTCCATTCTGTCTTAGTGAGTGTAATTTTCAAAATGAACGATGCACGCTTCATCAAGTGCAAATTAAAGAATAAAATATTGAATGTCTTTTGGCCCTCTGCACGTTTCAGTTCTGTCGAGGCCTATGTGAGTTCCAAGGCTGGATTTGATGGTTTCGCGTTTGCAGCCTCTCTAGGCAACTTTGTCAAGGTGTTCTTGGGAGCATTCGCTTTCGGCTCTGGCATGGGATGTGCCACTGCCCTGGTAAGGTGGAGTGACATGAGTAGTTCATAAGCGATCTAGTTGGATATTTTTTTGGAATTTTTTGCAACCAATAATGAAGTACAAGACACAGTGCAACTACATGTATCATCAGAGGTAATAAAGGGACCATTTTTCCACAAACTATGATGGGACCAGCTTCCAGAGAGATCTTAAATCTGCAAATGAACTTAAGTTCATGAATCAACTTTGCAACCTTCAATTTTCCATGGATAAGTTCACTTTATTACTTAGGATTTTCTAGAACTTTTGGTGGAAATAGTTAAATGATCACAAGAAACCACTGTATTAAAAAAATGAACTTCTTTAAGTAAGTTAAAACTAAATCGTGCCATTTTACAGTTGAAAACGTAAGTATAAATACAGTCTGTCTAGTTGCTATACTGTACTTATTTATGTGTATTTCCTGTTCCTTCAGCTGACAAAGTACACCCTGATCCGCAGTTTCCCTCTGCTGGAAACGTCGCTATTCTTCCTCATGTCCTATGGAACTTTCCTGGCAGCTGAGGCAGCAGGATTGACAGGTCTGTACATGTAGGCACAGGTTTGACTGGGGAGTAGAGAATAAGATGAGATTGATTGATTGATTGATTATATCAAAGTTTAACGGCACATCAACACCAAAAGGGTCATACACTGCCAAAACAGGTGAGTCCACTAAAAAAGAATGTTATGGTTCAACAGTCTGCTGAGAACTGCACTAAGATCTGCACTGTGTGAGAGCATTCGCCATCAGACCAAGTCTGAACAAAATGTCCGACAAGACCTGATACCCAGGGTGCGCCACAGGGAGGCTGCTCTCATGCACCCCATAATAAGATGCGATTTTTAGTCATACAACTAATCTGGCCTGGGAAAGTAAAGTGTCTTGTGGCTAATTTGTCCAAGTTGTTGGGCACTCGGGCTCTGGGGGGCAGAAGCTGTTTAGCATATGCGAGTGTGTCTGTTGTATGCAACGGTGTACAGTGATGCTGGCCTTATAACCTTGGTCTCCAAAGGCCACACTCTCTAATGTTTCCAAAAATTGTTAACATATCATGTATCAAATTAGGTATAAGGTATATGGTGCAGTATATTTATGGTGCAAAGCAGGCACTTACTACTACTGCTAACCTGGTACCACTTCTACTACTACTTACTGCTTCTACCACCACCACTGCTACTACTACTACATGTACTGCTACCATGTTGAATACTGCTTCCGCCACCACTACTACTGCTACCGGTACTACCACTGCCAAAAGTACTACCGCTTCTAGTACTACTACACTGTCAGTAACTTCCTGCCCTGTGTTTCACATGTTAATGATTTGCGTTTCAGGCATCGTTGCTGTGCTGTTCTGTGGAATCTGTCAGGCTCACTACACCTACAACAATTTGTCTCGGGAATCTCAGATACGAACAAAAGAGGTAACACAGCTGACCATAGAGAAAGCGCTACATTGAGGAGTACATTCAGATGTAGAAAGACGTTCAAGATTCATTGCATGCTTGAAATATATACTTGATCTGGTAGTCGATCCAATGCACATGTTAATAACCAAGAGCTGAACAAGGTGGAGAAGTGAACATTAAGTTTCTGGTGTTAGTTGTAATATGTGTATAAGATAACTCATCTGTAGTTCAAATTGCCAAGTTGTAAAAGTTTTCAAATGTACTAGTAGTAAAATAAGGAATCGTAATATAATAAAGTAACTTTAATTGTTTTTGGTGTAATTTTACTTTTGCAATCATTGCCTCTCTGTGATAAACTGTGGTATATGGCAGATATATCAGTCAGTTGTGGCATTGTTTCATGTTTGTGTTTCTCTTTTTAAGCTGTTTGAACTGTTGAATTTCCTGATGGAGAATTTTGTGTTCACCTACATCGGGGTGTCGACTTTCACCTTCCGGAACCACCACTGGGACGCTGGCTTCATCACCTCATCATTCGTATCCTCTATATACCAACAAATTGTCAAATTGTTACGCACAAAAATAAAAAAAAAACATTGTTACAATCGTCTTAGAAGAGTATCCAATAAACACAGTCTGCATAAGTAGAATATCTGCTTTGTTGCTATAGAATATCTGGTGCATCTATATGGAGTGGATTCCACTGTGGCTTTGGGTACTTATTGCATGTAGTATTAATGTATTAAATGGCAAATTTTCAAATATTTCTGCAAGCCCCTGGACTTGTTGTTGGGATTTTAATATTTTAGTTACACATTTCTAAAAGGAACATTAAATGGCTGAGTCAGTTCTAGTAGGATGTATTTAGTACCTGGCTTTAGGTTTTGATGCAAACATCTGTATGATATGCACCTTTGGCCAGGTAGTTTAATGTGTTAATACGCCATTGTGAACTTACCATTTCCCTAACAGTTTGCGACAGCTCGCTATCATCGTAGGCCGCGCCCTCAACATCTACCCCCTCTCCTTCCTCCTCAACCTGGGACGCTCCAACAAGATACGCTACAACTTCCAGCATATGATGATGTTCTCTGGTAACCATAGCTTCCTGACTGCACAGAGAAAGATTATGGGTTATATGTGAAATACAAGATGAGTATCATAAAGTAATATGCTTTATAACACGTGAAGTGGAATGCAAATTCACAAATTAACTGTATACAAAACTCTTGAATTCTTATCTTAGCCACCTTATATACCTGCACATGACTGTATAATATTGATTAGTAATAACTTGGACATGTCGTAGGTCGAGAAATATTTTGAACTACCACTGTTCTTGATTTCAGAGTAGTTCTGCAAAGTGTTTTCACAGAATTATGCTTATTGACGTTGCTGTTGCATAACATTTGAAACAATGTACTATTAAATTTAATGTTACATGTTGGATTTTGAACATGGAATGTCCTGATACAGTACCCTTTCATTTCATGTCCTAGGTTTGCGAGGTGCCATAGCGTTTGCTCTGGCAATCCGCGATACCGCCAGTAAGCAGCGTCAGGTGATATTCTCCACAACACTACTCATCGTCATAGCAACTGTGGTGTTGCTAGGAGGGTTCACCACCCAGATGTTACAGTGGCTCAAGATAAGGTGGGGGATACTGACTGTTTACCGTGGTATTTTAAGAGTAGATTAAATAAATACCATTGAAAGTTGATCTTGTCAAAAGAAAATTTTACCTGTTGACAATGTTTATCGGACCGGCAACAGTCTGCTTGACCTTGCAATGAGTATCAGATGTTTGTTCAGGTACCGGTAGGATGCTTTGAGGCTTTTAAAGTTTATTTCTGTGTAACATACTTAATACCAGGCCTTGGTTTTGTTCTCCTGGATTCATTGAAATCCAGGAGATTTTTGTGAAAATCTCAGAGAATTCTGCGTACTAAACCTGCTACTACAACAATGTACTAAATATACATTTTATGCCTGGTATTGTTTCAGAGTTGGAGTGGAGGAGGATACCGAACTTCAAAACTTTGAAGCACTGAGAAACGTAAGTACATATACACAGTGCACAGAGGAGTACATATATACTACTAGACATGATAGTCTACACCTGCCCTATATTGGTTATAGACTGCATAGACAGTGACAGTACCTGTGTAGGAAGGAAATGATTATTTCTAGGTTGCCACATAGTTCAAACAGAGCCGCTGGTTAAAGCTGGGCTTAGTGCATTTGTAGTTCTGGACGTACAGAACCTTTGTCAAAGACCTAGGTTTATCAATGAATATTACTGCTACAGTGGTTTGACACATGACAAAAAGATGGAAGAATATTCCGTAGGCTATTTGAATACATTAAGGATATAGCTACATCATGGCTTACTGTTAGACAAGTATCATATTCAATGTTTTCCCGGTCTCCAAAGTTTCAATGCCCACTTAAAATTGTCTTAACACCATGGTTTACATTACTGATTAGCTCTAGTCTGTATTCATCCTTGTATGATTCTTATGTTTCATCTTTATATTTACTCTGTACATAAAAACTATGTTTAATTTTTATATGATAGGTATTTTATTTTGTGAAATATGTTTTATATTCTTTTTACTCGTGTAAATTTGTCCATGTGACTGTGTGACGTAGATTGTTTCTTACTTTTGATCCCTCAAAAATTCCTGTAAATGCAATCCGATCCTGAACATGCTTATGGTTGTATCATCTCGTATTGGACTAGGACTGCAGACACTTTGTCTTGTTGCGATATTAGCTCGAGTCCAGACTTAAGTCGAATTTTTTTAATAGCCAACCCCAGTTTCGGATTGTTTCACTTTAATGTCACAACTTGAACCTCTCGAAATAAATATTTATACAAGTTTATACAAACAAAAAATGTAAAAACTTGAGACTCGGTATATTTGAGAATTTTATCCCTATATATCTGTATATACATCCCTGACATGTGCTGATAACTGTTGTTCCAGTACAACCAGTATCACTCCCTTGAGTCAAGCCCCCCAACCAGGACTAGTTGTGTATGTTGAAATCCGGTCATGCTTGAGCGATTTCTGCTTATTCCCAGCCTTGTCAATCTGTAATCACCTCCAGAATGACCCTATTAACCCTTGCATTGTGCTGCCCTATAAACCCCGGTACCCTATAGGCACTAACACACCCCAGTATCCTAATACCAACTTTAACAGACTAGTAGTCTTAATATATGGGCTCTGTATTATACATTGGCAGTGCATAGATGGTATAGAAATATTTACATTGCGGCAGTGTTCGGTATGATCGGAAACTCAGCGCCGAAACGATGAAGCATGTTACTCTGAAATACATTACCTGGGTAGAGGTCTGCTGTAACTGCCTAATTCAGAATATACAGAATAGAAATGTATACCTTTTACATGATGGATGATATGATAACTATTTACTTGCTAGTACAAGTGTTAAATATTTAGCTTTTATTAGTAGATTAACCCTAACCATAGTTTACATATTCTAGCCTCTATAAGAATACCAAGACAAGGAATATATTTCAGAGGACCATTTTCTGTCTAGCTTCTACTATTGATTTGAACATTTCAGTCTTTTGATAAGACCTTTGGAATAGTTGAGGGCCTAGTCAATTGAGCATGATGTCTCTACCAATACTATCCACATTTATTGAAGTACCCTGGTATTATGATTATCAGATGCTATAGAAGGAGCAATAATGGTTGGAATTAGAGTTTGTGAAACTAAAGTCCTCCCAAAGTGGCTGGAATTTTCTCGCCTTGTGACAATTGTATTGTAGAATCTTTTCTTACAGCATTGTGCATTTTGAATGGTTTGCTGTCTATTGATGACTATAGTTGGTCAAATAAGGCAAATTAGCTGCAATTCTACATTGGTTCGTGTTATATTGGAATGAAAACGGTTTTTTCTGATGGTGTTCAACATTCCATGCAGTACATGCATCTCCTAAATATTGTATTTCTCTGGCCTGGATTATTACTTTGAAAAATGAAGTTTAGAATTTTTGTCCTGTATATTATGTAAAACGGTGATACAGCTGTGGTGAGACCTTGAGTCCTAACCTTTGACACCCTTAAAAATCCTGTGAATCCAGAACTCAAGCCCCAACTGTGATAACAGGAAATGGAATGAGTGCATCTTTCAGAAATGCTGCATGCCACAATAATGCACCATTCTCTTATTTGTGTAAACCTCAAGACGCAAGGCATGCAACCCAGTTCATACTGCATGTAAGATGACCACAAAAGTTTTTAATAGTTTTTCTTTCATTGGAGAAGGGAGAGTGGTGTGTGTTTCTGACTAGGGCCTTCCATTAAAAGAAAAAAAAATATCTAGGTATCATACAGCATAGAAGGAGCAGCACCTCTACTGCTATCACCACAGAGATTGCTCGCAATGAAGGCCATTGCGCCTGGTTATAAGCTATCTGAACTACCAGTAACTCAATTCATCCATGTGGTAATAGGCAAGGCTGGTGCTAGCTGTAGCATGTAAAGACCAGTTATGTGAGTTTGACAGTGATCATGGTGATATCTTAACATGGAGAAATTACCTGCATCCCATACTCCAGATATACAATGATATATATGGCTGCTGTTCATGCTGAAACACATATTCTGAAATCAAATCTTGGTGCATTCAGCCATTTCTTGTAAACCTGCCACTTGCAGGTGGTTTGCTGTTAGATATCGGCATTCTGTTCTAGTAAATACATGAGATATGTGTAAGCTTGTGGTAGTGGTCGAAAACTGCTGTAAGGCATGTCATTGTGTATTACTTAATAACTTAGAATAGTCAAAAGTTTCTGACAAATGGTGTCGGTAAATATATGATAGGTGAGTATGAGTAGTGACAGCGAATCCGGTGTTTGTCCTCAGTTGGGATATCTTTGGTAAAAGTTGTGTGAATCAGTGCGGCCTTTTGTCTTGAGATTGAGTCTTTCTCAAACCAAATCAGTGTCTGGCCTGTTATGATTTGGTGAGCCCGCGAGTGTTTATGCAAACTTTAAAATGCTTTATCCTTTCTTGTAGTGTGATATTTGAGTTTAACTTGTAGTGTGTACCACGGTGTAGATGCTGCTAGTTTATGCTACTTAAGAAAGGTGTTGCTTTTCCGTGGAGTGGGCCATTGCTTTATCATGCTGGTGAAAAAATGAAGCGGTACTATTTTAATATAGATATATGATTTACTGATCTTCTGTCTTCTTTGTAGGCTGGAAATTCTGTGAAAAAGCAGCATATGTAGAATTAATTCGTTCTGCTTGGTTCTGTCGTCTGTGTGGAACACTGACATGTAGAACACAGTTTTCCTCGCTGAATGTTTGTCGTGGTATTTCCAGAGCCCCAGTGAACCACGGCCGCCGCCCCAGCAGGAACCTAGCACCTCCGGTCGTCTGGCCGAGAAAGCCAGGCTGGTCCGTGTGTGGTACCATATCGACTCTGCGTATCCTTTATCTAATGCTTGGTTTCCTACATTAGTGATTGTAGTCAGTACAGTTACCTAGTACTACCGGTAGTAGTAGTAGTAGTAGAGGTAGTAGTAGTAGTAGTAGTAGTAGTAGTAGTAGTAGTAGTAGTAGTAGTAGTAGTAGCGGTAGCAGTAGGGGTAGTAGTGGTAGCTGTTATGGTAATAGTGGTGGTAGCAGCAACAAGAGTACTAGTGGTTTGTGTAGCATAATAATCTATGTAGTAATGAGTAAAAGAAGCCATGGGTACATTTTGTAAAGAACTTTTGTTGCAAGTATGTCCAGCTGGGGTTTCAAGGAGGTATATGTGTGTACCTGGTAGAATACCTTAACTCCCACCCCCAGTCTAGTCAAGCCCCTGCTGACACACGCGCGGCCGCCGCTGACCGAGACCATGCCACGGTGTTGTCTCCCACTGACACGGCTGCTTACCACACCACAGCAGCTAGCACATGTAAGTCACAGTGTAGAACTCCGTTGTGTATATAGGCACCTGTGCATGACTGTCTCAATTGGGGCTGGTTTCACAAAACTTTGTCCTAAGCTGACTACAAAAGTCCGTTAATAAGACCACTTGATTTGCCATGAAATTGTGGCTACATTAGAGAAGTGACCTTCGGCTAGAGTGAGAAGTAACATGAATAAAGACATTCATTCATCATATTCACAGTTTCATATACATGTACATGAAGCAAAGATTTTGGCCACATTAGGAAGTGTGGTCTCTGTTGAAAGTGGCTACTAGATTGCTATGTAGATAATTTTATTCACACTTGAACACTGGTGATTATGGGATTTTCCATCAATATGGATATCAATTTTCTCTGTTGACTTTTTAGCATTTGTGTTCCATAATCCTTTCACTGATGATTTAGAAGAGGGAACACCGTAGTGATCTTTGGCCTGGAGTAGATAATGCTTACTAAGGGGATTACTGGTAGTGTACTTAAAAGTTCATCTGGGAACTGGCCCCTAGAGACATACGTTTTCTCCTATATATTTGCCTCTTGATGACTGCCTAGATTGTAAAATGTAAATACAAAGCTCGTTTCCCGCCAAAAGTTACAGGTGCAACTAGTATAACTTTTGGGCGGGAAACGATGTTTGCAGACTCCGAGCCTCCTTGAACTAGCTGTTCTCTGTCAGTCGCTAGGGGTTGTGACGGCGAATAATGGCGTCTTTCGAAAGGGTAAACTCCAGCCATGTTTTTTCAGTAAATATACCTGGATGATGGTGTTTGTTTTATCTCGTATTCGCAGTGGTGCTTTAAGAACACTTTGTGAACCAAAAGATGTAGGTTACCGTTGCGACTTTTCGAAAATTAGTCCAAACCCGAGAATTTGGCACAACACATATTAGACTTTATATCACATAGTCCTATTGGGTCAATATCCTCCCAGACTGTGATTCTTTGTGCCTTAGTCACAGTTGAGCCTTCATTCAAACGTCATCAGAACATTGTCCTTTGGCTGGACTATTAAATAAAATGGCACCTCTAGCCAGTTTCTAGAAAACCTTGGAGTATCAAAATTAAAAAAATTACCTTACTAGTGAGCATTCATAAGGCAATAAAGAGAATCTATATTAAGCATGTTAAGATGGAGCTTTAGACCATAGGCCACTGTAGTGTGCATTGGCAGTGATTTGTGTTCTACTCAAAATGCAGAGTAGAATAATAGAATACATGTACAGTTCGGAGGTGGTCACTAAGTGAAGTTTCACTGTACAGTTGCTGTGGTTACAGTTACCGTGGTTACTTTTGTACAGGAACACTAACCATGCATATCTGGCATTTAAGACTACGTTTACACATATACATGATATATGCATGATATTTGTACCCTCCATTAGATCAATTAAATCTCTAATCTTATAAATGTTTATCATGTTGTCTGACCCAAGACCATACAAATTTCTAGAAATATCGTAAATCTAGAAGAAACGGGAGCCCAGATCTCAAAACAAAATCATCTTTATTCCACTGTTTTACGCCCTGTATCCTGTTATCTCCCCAGGCGGACCCAGGTGGCCGCAGTCGCAGTGACTCTGACACGGATCTCATAGTAGATGAGCAGGAAATCAGCTACAGTGACCAGAACAGTCACGAACTGCCTAACGAGGCTGGCGCCATGGGCGACCCCACTGGGAAAAACCAGGTAGGTATCTGTTAGGGGTGGGGGGTGATAGGTAACAGTATCCCATAGGGAGGGGTTGGGGGTAGCATTATGTTGTTGTCACTGTTTCGCTGTCATCGGATCAGTGCTAGATTTCCTTGTAGATACCTTTTTCTCCCATTCTGAAATGTTATAGCTACTCATGCATGTAGAGTAAATGATCTTTTGGCATTCCAGATTAGATTTAGGCACATGTTGTCTGTTTTCTTATTCTAGAGCATGTCTTCTATTTATCATTTTACGATGTTCTTATTCTTGAAAAAAAAAATGAAAATGAAACAACCTGTCCTTTTTTTTGTCGTGTCTTGTGTTGTTTTGCGTTGGTAGTTACTAGTAGGTGTCATCAGTTCAAGGGCAATTGGCTGCTAGGTTTGAAGGTCAAAGTTCAAGGCCACCTTCATTTGAGTCTTCTCGGAATTAAGAATTTGAATCACTTTTCATAAACATCCCAGGAGGCTATCAGTGATTTTTTTTCGTAGAGTCTGAGAACACCACAGATACATAGGAGATCTAGTACTACCGGTAATTTGTGGCAGTGCATAGGATATAAGTGGACTGTTTACTTTGGGACCAATATATAAGCCTAACCCTGCAGTCAACCTTTCGTTCTCACCTGTTGGTGAATCCTGCAGCCATCATTATGTTACCTCTCACATCATGCATCTCTGATAGGTGTCAAGACAGAACGCCCTCTGGCTAGGCAGTATAACATATCTGTATCTGTTGTGTTATAAGTTTGCCTTATACATTTATCATTTATTCTGCCCATGGATTCCTGTAACGCTGGTATGCATGTATCAACTTTAATACGCTTCAGTAAAGCTGTATACAACAGAATGAACCTGTATTGAAAGACCACCCCATTGGCCATAAAAATGTGGTCTCTCAAGACATGTGGTCTTTAGTGACAGGTTCAATTACACTGAAATGTAGAACTTTCAGAATCAACGTTGGACGTTAACTTATTTGTCAGACAAGTGAGGGTAATTTTCACTTGTCCGAACTGAAAATTCACCTGCCCACATTTTTTGTCTGGTACTCATTGACAGGATTTTCTGTTCCTACAACTGCATTTTATAAGAGAGGGCTCAAATTTTACTTGTCCTGTCAGACAACATGGACAAGTGGGGGGGGAAGTTCAGTTGTCCAACAGGTACTTTCAGTTGTCCCGGGCAGTCGGACAATCGTTAATGTCCATCCCTGAGAGTGATTATCTTGGAGACAAAATACATACAACCTAATTAACATGACATGCAACAAAGGAGGAAAAAACCCAACAACTGATCCACCTATACATGCTATAGTACTGGTAACATGCGTAGAGCATTCCTTAATTATGAGAACTGGATTACAATCCACATCTCCGCAAAGCTCCCACAAATATCTATACCATGGTACAAGTGCTGAAGTAAACCCATCTGCTCTTGCACTTTCATGGTTGTTCTCGGTGTTTAGGCACACCCGTTGCAACTATACTAGTACTAGCAGATTTGACCTTGAGTGTATTTAATGATATTAAAGAGCTTATATATATATATCTCAGAAAGCGGTGGAGTTCACAAACATATTCAGATATTTACTATTGAACATTTAAACATGACTAGGTAAGAAGTCTTATATGGGGTGCATCTTTAGATTTGACCTTCAGTGATAAAATTCAAGGTCAAATTCAAGGTTCAAATTTCGAGCTTGGTATCTCACAAGGGCAGAGTTAGGGCACTATAGATAGCGCAGTATTGGTATGTTTGAGCACTACAGTATCTAAATAAAACCATCAGGTTGTATAATTACGGTATACAAAACGGGTCTACGGGTATGTCTGGCCTGTCACATGCATATGAGGCTGTGACTATGCTGTCTGTAATTACTCCCCCATTTTGTCATTTTCTCCTGAGTTATGGTTATTGGGGGGTGGGGGTGGGTAAAAATGGCTCAAAAGTGCATTCCCAGAGTGTTATAATACGTATTTTCTGTCCAACCGGGAGGGATGCCCCATATTGCGATGCACAGAAACCGACTGTCTAGTTTCTATCTGAGGTTCTACTATGCTGTAGCAGTGTTTTTACACACTATTAGGCTTCAGCGCTTCATCTTTGTCAGTCCCAAGGCCACATCCAGTGTCACATTTGTGTATTGATTTTCATCTTTTTTATCTGTACACTTTGTATATATATCCATGCAGGTGTTTGTTGTTAGTCTGTAGTGACTGGTGAATCTGCTGACAACTGTCACAACACTGAACCACACTCATTCAGCCAGAAATAGAAGGGTATTCTTAATTCATGTAATTTTCCAGTAGCATCATTATTAAATGATGCTGGAATAATGGATGTTGGCTAGGTTCATGATTCGTGTAAGGCGATCACGAAAAAAATTTTTCACCAAAGAAGGCCGGCTGGGTGTGATTCGAACCTGGAGCTTTTCTGTTAAAGAAAATATCTAATGCCATATATTGTAAATATTGTATATATTGAGATCAACCTCCGGCAGGAGGCCGGGGGTTGATCTCCGCCCACGTCACACCAAAAACGTAAAAACTGGGAGGTTTGCGCTTCTCAGCTTGGTGCTTGGCATTAGTGAGTTAGGCAACTGACTGGGCAGCTTGGAGTCAGTATAAATGGTTTGAGTGATTCCTTTCTGCTCACCTGTGGCGGAAATGAATCGGTAGCTTGGCACCCCAAAATTGTCGGGCGTAGATTGTTGGCCCA
>JAAUYG010115390.1_pt1 | contig 18590 bp, 16 predicted proteins | sample 7278091 | NCBI WGS metagenome assembly JAAUYG01 (sample SAMN14350201, study PRJNA611818) | marine sediment metagenome | isolation source: surface marine sediment (0.6m) | place: French Polynesia: Moorea | collected 2018-08
CCACCTTGTTGGCGGTCGCTCCGGTGAAAGCCCCGCGCACGTGACCGAACAGCTCGCTTTCCAGCAGATTCTCCGGAATCGCCCCGCAGTTGATGGCCACAAAGGCCGCCGCCCCGCGCCGGCTCTTTCGATGGATGGCCCGGGCGGCCAGGCCCTTGCCGGTGCCGGTCTCGCCGTTGATCAGAACCGTGCTGTCGCTCGAGGATACCCGCTGCATCACCCCGAATACCCGCTGCATCGCTTCGCTCTGACCGATGATTCCGGCGGTGTCATGCTTGGGCACGATTTATAGGCTCCGGGTTTGCGGGAAAAAAATCACCGTGCCGAAGTTGCGCGCTCACGGTGTCGCTCGAACAGGGGAAAATGATTTCGGTATCCGTCGATGGCGGCTTTTTTTGAAGTGCCGATGCAACTGCCGTCACATCACCCCGCCGCGTCATAAAAAGTGTTTTGTAATATAGAAGGCGGCCCGCTCGGTGTCAATACCAAGTCTTATCGATGGCTTGCAAAGGGCGGGCGACCTTCCGACCGATTGTGGGCCGTTGCGATCAGGGCGATTTGAAGAGCGACTGGAGGCGCTGGGTAATCCAGCGTGCGGGTGCGCCCGTAACCGCCCAGCCAACCACCACGATCATGATAAACAAAACATAGCGCCCCATACCCGTGCGGTCCACCGGCAGGAGGCGAGGCGTCAGAATAACGGCGAACACAGTACCGGCCAAAATGCGGTAGGTATCGGGCGTCAGCAGGAAATAGGTCAGAAAAAAGCGCAGTCCGCGGCGTTCGCGCTTGGGGGGAGGAGAGGAATCTTGTTGCGAAGTCAAAAGTTGGGCCTCCTTGATTGACGATCCGACGCCATCTGCGACATCGGCTTTAGGTTTGTTCCTTCACCACGGGCTTTCAGCGCTTTCGCTGCACTCCGCGGGATTCGCCGGGAGATCCCGACCGTTTTCGATACCGTTCGAAGAACGATTGGCGGCAAACCTCCGGTCAGGATATGCGAAGACTTCGTCGGCAGAACGCGACGGCAACATCTTTGGCGTCTTTGTAGCGACTGCCGTTCATGAGCGATTGTTGACGGATCATGCCGTTGATCATAGAAATTAGCACATACACGGTTTCCCGGACCGGAACAGCGACAAATTCGCCCGAAGCGATACCGCGCTCAAGGCAGTCGGCCAAATAGTTTTTATACCAGTCGAAAATACCCCGCATGCGGCTGGAGCACACATGGTCCGCATCTTTGATGCGCGCTGGACAGGAACTCATGACCAGTCGGATGCGGCGTGGCATCTCCGCCGCCGCCTGCTGGGAAGCCATGATCAGGTTTTCAATTTTGGTGAATTCGTCCGCGGTTTTCGTCGGCAGGGATTCCAGCCGGGTCATGTACTCGTCGAATGCGTCATTCAGAATGTGGGTAAACAGCTCCTCCTTGCCTCTGAAATGGTAGTAGATCAGGGGCTCGGTCACGCCGGCCTCCCGCGAGATCTGCAGCGTGGTCGTGCCGTCATAGCCCTGCTCGGCAAAAAGCCTCACTGCTGTTTCGATCAAATTTTTTTTCTTGCCCATACGCGATTTCCCCAAGGATTGTGGGCCCGCCGTTCGGACGTTTCCGATCTGAAATTGGCTTTAGCTTTTAGTGCAACTTAAGAGTTTAAGTGGACATTAAAGCATTTGTGCGCTAAATGCAAGCCGTAAAGATGCGACGATCTGCCTCGGCTCGAAAGGACGCCCATGCATCTGACCACGGATCGAACCCCTAACGCGCAAAGGCCCCGCCATTGACGTCCCCATCCGACCGCGCCGCCCCTGCGGCCAACGCCACTCGCGCGCTCGTTTTCAATCTGCTGATGACCGGCCTCTGCCGCCTGGTTTTAAACACCGCCCGCCGCTTTGCCTATCCGTTCGCGCCCGAAATCAGCCGGGGGCTGGGGGTGCCCATCACCCACGTCACGGCCATGCTGGCCGTCAACCAGTTATCCGGAGTGCTCGGCCTCCTGGCCGGCCCCCTGTCGGATCGCTACGGGTTTCGCGCGGCCATGTTGCTGGGGATGTCGCTCCTGGCCGCAGGCATGCTCGCGGCCGCCGTGAATGCGACTTATTTGACGGTGCTGGCCGCCCTTTTTCTGGCCGGCCTGGCCAAAAATGTTTTTGACCCGGCGCTTCAGGCTTATGTCGGCGAACATGTCCCCTACCGGCGGCGCGGACTCGTCATCGGCCTGATCGAAACCAGTTGGGCCGGCAGCACGCTCATCGGGGTCCCGCTGGTGGGGGTCTTGATCGCGAGTTACGGCTGGCAGTGGCCATTCCTGGCCATGGGCGTTCTGGGCCTTGTCGGGCTCGCCGCCATCCGCTGGGGGATCCCGGCCGACCGCCGGCCCGGCGGCGGGACCATGAGCGCCGGCGCCCTGATCGCGGCATGGCGCCAGCTGGGGCAAAGCCGTCCGGCCCGATCCGTCCTCGCCCTGGCGTTTCTTGTCAGCGTGGCCAATGACGCCTTGTTCGTCATCATCGGGGCCTGGCTGGAAAGCCGGTTCAATCTCGGTGTCGCCGCGATCGGGTTCGGCACGATCGTCATCGGGCTGTCCGAACTGGGCGGCGAATTCCTGACCGTGGCGATCGCCGATCGCCTGGGCAAGCGGCGCGCCATTTTGCTGGGACTTGTATCGGGTGTCTGCGCCTACGCGGCCCTTCCGCTGATGGAGCGCACTTTGGGTATGGCGCTGGCCGGGCTCTTCGGCCTCTTTCTGGTCGTTGAATTCACGATTGTGACGACTTTTTCGTTGGCCACCGAGGTGATGCCTGATCGCCGCGCCACCATGATGGCCGGGTTGCTGGCGGCGGCCGGATTGGGGCGCATGGCCGGGGCCCTGGCGGGTGGATGGCTGTGGATTGCCGGCGGCCTGAGCGCCGTGGCCGGCTGTGCCGCCGCTCTCAGTGCCGCCGCTGGCATTGCGGTTGGATTGGGGCTCAGAGGCCGCCGCTGGTAACTAAACCCGTAACAGGGCAATAGAAAATCGGGGCCGTTGCAGTGCCCGGTCAACCCATCGTGGTTGCCAATCCACACCGCACCGATTAATGTGGGGGTGGTTTATCCCCTACGGCCTTGGCGGCCGGCGGCAGAGTGAACGTTGTTTCGACCCGATTTGAGCGCGATGGATGAAAGGAGATAGCGGATGTCGATCGATCGGCGCTGTGGCCTGGCATCGCTGGCACCACTGCTTCTTGGTCTGGCGTTGGTGTCCGGTTGCGCCACCGCACCGGCCGAGGGGCCGTCCTTACCGCCGCCATCCAAGGAGCCCCGCTTTGAACTGCCGGCTTTGAGGCTTCCGACCCCCGGCGATGCCGCCGAGCGAAACTACCTCGGTTTGGACCCAGGGGAGACATTCGCCCTGGCGGACGTCCGTACCCGGATTCTGGTTATCGAAGTCTTCAATTTCTACTGCCCGCACTGCCAGGCCGAGGCGCCCAATATCAACCGCCTCCATGAGCGAATCGAAAACGACGAGCGGTTCCGGGGGCGGATTAAGATCATCGGCATCGGGATCAGCAACACGGCCTACGAAGTCGATCGTTTCCGCAGGCTTTTCGCCATCCGGTTCCCCTTGTTTGCCGACCGCTCCCGCGTTATTTCAAGACAGCTCGGGGTGCGCCAGACGCCGACCTTTATCGCCTGGAACTACCGTTTCGACGGCCGGATGGAGCCCATCTTGTTCGCCCCCGGCCCGATCGACGACATCGAGCGGTTTCTCGATCGCCTCATTCGTGCTTCGGACCTTAATACTTCCTGAGGAGAACAGCCGGCACCTGAATAAAATCTCGCCAGCAGGCAAGTCAGGGGCTTGTCCGACGGGCAGGCAGTCATCACCTTCCAACCAGGCGCTGAATGCGCGTGCCGCAAAGTTGCGAACCGGGTTCCTTACAGCGAAAGGCGGCACGCAGGCGCAGCATACACGCTGTGTGGATGCGATGGCGCAAGGGGGAGGCCTTGCGCCCAGTCCCGGAGCTGGCTGACGAGGCGCCGGGTAATTCAAAGCGCGGTGATCGAACACGGCAACGCGGGACACGCCGCCAGGGGCCGCCGCCAGGGGCCTCTGAATGATAATTGGGTTTCGGCTCCACAGGGAATCGATCCCCCTTGTGACCCATTCAAGCCGTTTCGCGGCCGCCTGATAAACATCGGCCCGTTCAGCCCGATGACGGAGGTTTTTCGCCATGCCCATCATCCGAAGCCTTGCCCGAACGGCCGTGCTCAGCGGCGTTCTGTTGTTGACCGAAGGCTGCACCGCGCTGCTCCCCGATCGCCCCCCGGAGGCGCCCGAAGCCGTCAGGACCTGCCGTGTCCTGCTCGAGCGCGCCGACAAGGCCCTGGCGGCGGACGGCGCCGTCAACGCCGCCTATGACCGCATCGAGGGCTTTCCCTATCTGCGCACCAATCGTTTCCTGGCCGCGCTCGAACCGCGGCTGGTAACGCGTGATCAGACCCAGGCCTGGCTTGAGGAGATGCACAGCCTCGATTTGCAAGCCCGCCGCAAGGAGGTGGCCAACCTGTCGACCGCGCGCCTCGAGACGCTGGCGGCCGACGGGTTGAACGGCCCCGATCGCGAGGCACTCGGGCGCCAAATGTCCGACTGCTCCCGCACCCTTTTCGAACATCATCGCTACGAAACCGATCTGCGGGCGCGCCTGCGCGGTCGGATCGCCGTTCCCGACGAATATCGGACCTGGCGCCGCCTGGCGGGCCTCTATCCGCTGGCCGCCCTCCCGGTCGCCATTGTCACCGACGTCGTCTACGATGAATTTCGTGAGTGGCACGCCACCCCACCGGAAGACCTTCCCGTCGTGGGCCGCCTGGAAACCATGGGGCCCGAGGCGCTCACCGGCATCGAGACCTTCGACCCGCGCACGCTTTTCAAGCCGGAGCGTCTTAGCGCCATAGGCCTGCCCCGGCTTGCGGCGGAGGACCGGCAGCGGCTGGCGGCCCTTTTTGCGCCGGTCATCACCCAGGACACGGCGGCGGATTTCGACCGCGTGGGCACGCCCGTCTGGAAGGACGGCCGCATCCGCGTCGACACACAGAGGCCGGCCGTCTACTACTACTTCACTTTCGCGCTGCTGGACGGACACCCGGTGCTGCAGATCAACTATGCCTTCTGGTATCCACGCCGCGACGGCGACAACGCGCCCTGGATCGAGCGAGGGCCGCTGGACGGCATCACGGTGAGGATCAGCCTCGACCACCGCGGACACCCGTTCATGGTCGACCTGATGAACACCTGCGGCTGCTATCATTTCTTCATTCCGGAGCGTGCCGCCGTCAGGTCCGTCCGTGCGATTGCGCTTGAAATCGACCCGCTCGTGCCGGGCTGGCTGCCCCCGGGCCTTCCCGCCCAGCGGCTGCACCTGAGGGTCAACACGGGCTGGCATCAGGTCCAGCACGTGGGCACACGCGCGGCATCGTCCGAAGCAAAAACCTACCGGCTAAAACCCTATGATCATCTGGAAATGCTACCCGCTGCCGGTGATGACGCGCGCAGCATGTTCGACGCCGACGGCATCGCCCGCGACTCGGAGCGGATCGAGCCGCTGATCTTTTTTTCGATGGGAATTCCGGATATCGGCAGCATGCGCCAGCGCGGCCATCACGCCATCAAGCTCGTAGGGCAGGCCTATTTCGACGATCCCCTGCTCTTCGAGAAGTCCTTTGAATTCGATCGGGATTACCTGGGTCTGGCCGGCGCTGTCGATGACACCCCCGATCGCCACCCGCCGTCTTCGCAACGGCCCGAGGAGTAGAATCCATGACCGACAACGACCCCAAAGGTATCACCGCTCTCGATCGCCCCGAGGTCCTTTTTCACCTTTTCCATCCCCGCCCGGAAGCGGAGGGTCGTTATCAGGGCTCGGCGCAAAGTCTGATGATCCCGGTGGCGCCGCAGGCCGCCGTGGGGTCGCGCTTTCACGTCCAGGACGCAGCGAACCTGAATTTGCTCTTTTTCCACGGCAACGGTGAGATCGTGGCCGACTACGACGAGCTGGGACCGCTCTTCAACGCCCGGGGCATCAACCTGCTGGCCGTGGATTACCGCGGCTACGGCCGTTCGAGCGGCCAACCCAGCGTGACGGCGCTGCTGGCGGACAGCCACGCGATCCTCGACCACACCCGCCGCTGGCTTGAGGCCGAAGGGTACACCGGCCCGCTGGTTTTATTGGGCCGCTCGCTGGGAAGCGCGGCCGTCCTCGAGCTGGCCCACCGCCGACAGACAGACATCGACGGTCTCATCGTCGAGAGCGGTTTTGCCCTGGCAGCGCCCCTGCTGCGCCTGCTGGGTATCGACCCCGACCGGATCGGTTTCGAGGAGAGCCGGGGATTTGGCAATATCGATAAGATCGGGGCGTTCAGCGGACCGACGCTGATCATCCACGCCGAATTCGACCACATCATCCCCTTCAGCGACGGCGAGGCCCTCTACGCGGCCTCCCCGGCCGCGGCGAAGAAACTACTGAAGATCCCAGGCGCCAATCACAACGATATCTTCCTTCGCGGGATGGCCGCTTACCTCGATGCCGTCGCGTGGCTCGGGCGGCAGTGCCGTACAGAATAGCCGGGGGGGGCGTCTAATCGGCCCGCAGCGCGGTGAACGCGTCGAAAGCCTGCCAGAAGACCTGTCGGTGGCGGTCGATTTCCATCAGCAACTCATGCCGGGCGCCGGGCACGTCCACGAGACGACAGTCGGGTGTCCGGCGGCAGAACCGCGCCTGAGCCTCGCAGCTGACGATACGCTCCTCGGTCGCCCGCGCGAGGAGCACGGGAATGTCGAGGCCGCGGGCGAATGCCGGGGCGCGCACACGCTCGATCGAGTCGAGGGCTGCGTTCAGCCATCCGTAGGTCACCCCGCCGACCGCCAGGCGCGGATTGGCCGCGAGATCGGACAGGCGGCGCCGGAAGCGCTCTGGGTCGCTGGTGAGAGGATTGTCCTCGAAAATGCCGTCCCGACGCGCAAAGCCCCTTCCGCCGGGTACGAAGGCCTTGGCCCCACCCAGCTGCAGCGCCACCCGGACAAAACCGCGCAGCAGTCTCCGGGGCACGGCCGGCAGCTCGATATCGATCATGGGCGAGGTCAAAACGGCGCAGGCGAACGGATGCCGGCGCTCCCGCAGGAAGCGCAGACCGATGTGCCCTCCCATGGAGTGGGCCAGGAGAACGAACGGCGGAGCGGCGCCGTGGCTGCGCGCCAGATCGACGAACCGCGCGAGGTCTTCCAGATAGTCCCGGAACCGCCCCACATGGCCCTTGAGCCGGTTGGGGCTCAGGCGGCCGGAAAGCCCCTGGCCCCGCCAGTCCATGCTGTAGACGGCCCAGCCGCGCCGATGAAGATCGTCGGCCGTTTCTGCGTATTTTTCCAGGTATTCGGTGCGGCCGTTGAGCAGTATAATGCTGCCACGAGGGCCCCCGGGCGAAGGGGCCCGATATCCCCATCGGATCCGCAGGCCGTCGAAGCTTTCAAAATAATCGCATGGATGGAACATCGCGCTTGGGAAGCCTCCCTGTTCATACATGTCGCTCAGCGCCGGGGATTGCCGGTGCCGCGGGACGCATGGCCGCCGGGTTTGGGGATTGACCGCACCGGGCGGTTGCATTAGGCTCGGAGAGCGCTTCGTCCCAATCCTTCTACGAGGCAGCGGTAACACAAAGGCATTTTTATATCACAGATGACCAGGCACTCCCATAAGTTTGTCGAGACGTTCCAAGGCTTTGTCGGTTTCGGGCTTGACCGGCCGACCGACGAGCATGCCTTGATCTACTACCTGCAGAAATTCTCGGATGATGCATTGATCAGCAGGCTGGTGCAGCGCATGAGCGATGAGGAACTGCTGGCACTCTTCGATCATCTGGGCCGCCTGCTCAAACGCCACCTGACCGAGGATGAATACCACCGGCTTTTTCTGAAAGACGGCTGAGGCTCCGATCGGATGGCCCCATCGCCGACGGCTCCCCCTTGGTACGCCGCAGCCGCAACCCCAACCACCAGGAAGGATTAGCGATGCTGACTGCCAAGCACCTCGACCGCTATGCCGACGTGATGCTGTGGGCCCTGCAAACGGCCCGTAAACACAAATTCCGCGCCAATGACATCGTTCTGCTGCGATACGATCTGCCCGGACGGCTTCTGGCCGAGAGGATCTTCGCGCGCCTGATGGACATGGGAATTCACCCGGTGCTGCGGGCCATGCCGACCCCTGCTATCGAAAAGGCCTTTTACCAGCGGGCCCGGACGCGCCAACTGGTATTCAACCCTCCCGGCGAAGCCGAGCTGATGAAGGCCTTGAACGGCAGTATTTTTATCTATGCCCCGGAATCCATCACCCACCTGGGGGATGTCGATCCGACCCGTATCGGCAAAACCCTCGTCGCCCGTAAACCCCTGCGTGACATTCTCGACACCCGCGACGAACAGGGGGCTTTCGGCTGGACCCTTTGCCTGATGCCGACCGAGGAGCTTGCCCGCCAGGCCGGCCTGCCGCTGGCGGATTACAGCACCCAGGTGGCCAAAGCCTGCTTCCTCAATCGCGCCCGGCCGCTCGAACACTGGCAGGCCGTATTCCGCCGGGCCAGCGCCATCAAGAAACGGCTGAACCGCCTCCGGATCGAGCGTCTGCGCGTGGAATCGCGCCGCACCGACCTCGAGATCACACCGGGTGAAAACCGGCGCTGGATCGGTCTGTCCGGCCACAACATCCCCAGCTTCGAGCTGTTCACCTCGCCGGATTGGCGGGGCACCCGCGGCGTCTATTTTGCGGATCAGCCATCCTTCCGCAGCGGCAACCGGGTCGAAGGCGTGCGTCTGGAATTCAAACGGGGCAAGGTCGTCGCCGTTGAGGCCGAGCAGGGCGAGGCTTTCGTGCGCCGGCAGCTGGCAATGGATGGCGGGGCGTCCCGGCTGGGAGAGTTCTCTCTGACCGACAAGCGCTTTTCCAAAATCAGCGCCTTCATGGCCAACACCCTCTACGACGAGAACTACGGCGGCAAACATGGCAACTGCCACGTGGCCCTGGGCTCATCTTATGCGGACGCCTACAGCGGCCGGTCCGGGGACCTGACGCCGGCACGCAAAAAAGAACTGGGATTCAACGCCTCGGCCCTGCACTGGGACCTGGTCAACACCGAAGCCAAACGGGTGACGGCCCGCCTGAAGAAGGGAGGCGAGCTGACGATCTACGCGCAAGGCCAGTTTCAAATCTGAGAGCGCCGCTGCCGCGTGCGCAGGGGGTCCCGCGCGGTCTTCATGCCGGGGGAATTGCACGCGCGAGCGCCTGCGATCGGAAGCAGGATGCGGTTTTACAGCGGTGATGCGCGGAGAGGTTCAGGCTTGGGGCGTGCCGCGCTTGATCAACCCATTGACGGAATCGATCAAACGCTGAATCGAAAAAGGTTTTTCAAGAACGTGGTCGAAGTCGGTCTTCTCCAGCAGCCAGGGTGTGCCGGAAACACCGATGACCGGGGTTTGGGGCTTGTCTGAGGATCGGATTCGATCGAGGAGATCACGACCGTCGGTGCCGTTGAGAAGGATATCGGTAATGACCAGATCGAATCGCCCTTCACTGAATTTCCGAAGCCCTTCGTAGCCGTTGGAAGCGGTTTCGACCGCGTAGCCGTTGATACGCAGGGCATAGTCGAATAGCTCCAGGATCGACCTTTCATCGTCCACGACCAGAACGGATTCCATAAGCCCCCATCATCTTCAGAATCAATGCCAACACCCGGAAATTTAGACGGCGTGATAGCGGACTCGGCCCGTATTGTCAACTAGATATTGTAGTTTTTTCCGTGACCCAACACTAAATATCGGATTTCTTTAAATTAGTTTTTTTGCCGTAAATTCAGCGCGGGGCAGTGCCTACTGCCGTTAGGGGACGTGATTTATCGGGGCGGAAGCGCTCAGACTTTGTACTTGCCAAAGTCGTCCGGATTGAGGTTTTCGAGGTATTCTTTCCATTTGCGCCCCTCTTCGCTCTGATCCGAGGCCTCGGCCTCCGCATCGAAGGGGCGCGACTTGGCGATTACGGCGTCATCGATGAAAATGGGGGCCTCGAAACGCAGGGCGATGGCGATGGCGTCGCTGGGGCGTGCATCCATACTGAACTTGTCGTCCTTGGACAGAAAATTGATCCGTGCAAAAAAGGTGTTGTCGCGCAGATCGCAGACCTCGATGCTGCTGACCGAAATTTCCATGAGAGCGGCAAAATTTTTAAAGAGGTCATGGGTCATGGGCCGGTCGAACTTGACGTTCTGCAGCGCCGAGGCGATCGAGGTCGCCTCCAACAGGCCGATCCAGATGGGCACGGCCTGATCGCCTTCGTCGACTTTGAGAATGATGATGGGCGTGTTGGTCGACGGATCCATGGTGATTCCGGCGATGGTGGCTTTATGCAGCATGGCAGGTGTCTCCTTTTGATCCGCCGGGTTTTTCCTCGACCCACACCGGCCGGCCCCAGAGGGAGTGGGTAAAAGCCTTTTCGATGCGAACCCCGACCAACAATCCGGGGCGTACGTTTTGGCTTCCGGCACAGTCCGTGTCCTGGTCGAAATTGACAATCTTGTTACCCGGTGTCCGGCCCGACCACTGCCGAGCGCCCGCATGATCCCCGGCCAGTCCGGGTCGGGCACTAAACCCCTCCACCAGAACATCCTGAACGCTGCCGATGAGCCTCTTGCTGGCTCTAAGCGTAAACACTTCCTGGTGCCGAAGCAAACGCTGCAGCCGTTCTTTTTTCAGCGCGTCTTCGACTTTGCCCTTGAATTGTGCGGCCGGGGCCACGGACCGATCCGAATACATGAAGGCAAAAACCCCGTCGAAGCCGACCGCTTCAATCAATCCCAGCGTCTGCTCGAAATCGGCTTCCGTCTCCCCCGGGAATCCGACGATGAAATCCGATGTGATCGCGATGTCGGGGCGCGCCCGCCGTAGCCGACCGATGCGCTCGAGATAGTCCGCCCGGGTGTATTGGCGATTCATTCGTTTCAGTACCCGGTCGGCCCCGGACTGAACGGGAAGATGAATATGCGGGCAGAGTTTGCACACCCGGGCGAAGGCATCGATCAGGTCGTCGGACAGGTCTTTTGGGTGGGAGGTGGTGAAGCGAATCCGCGCCAGGCCTTCGACCCGATCCACACGCGCCAGCAGTTCGGCGAAGCTGCCCAGATCCTCTTTAAGACCGTAGCTGTTGACGTTCTGACCCAGCAGCGTCACTTCGCGAACACCGCCGGCGACCAGCATGCGAATTTCTTCCAGGATGCGATCGGGGTGGCGACTGGTTTCCCTTCCACGCACGTAAGGCACCACGCAGTAAGTGCAGAAATTGTCGCAGCCCTGCATGATGGTCACGAATCGCGCCACCTGGCCGTCATCGCGAAAGCCGCTGGCGAGATCGAGTTCTTCGAAGCCGTCCGTATCTTCGGTGTCGACCACGCGCAGGCCTTGGAGACGAACGCGTTCGACCAGCCGTCCCAGTCGCGGGATCGCCTTGGGTCCGAATACCAGGTCGACATGGGGAGCCCGCGCCAGGATCTTTTCACCCTCCTGCTGGGCCACGCATCCCCCCACTCCCACGAGCAGATCGGGATTGCGCCGCTTCAGCTTGGCCAGGCGACCGACGAAGCTGAATGCCTTCTGTTCCGCCTTGGAGCGAATGGCGCAGGTGTTGACGATGACGAGGTCGGCATCTTCGAGTTGGTCGGTGCGGGAATAGCCACTCGGCGTCAGGGCCCGCTCGATCTGGTCGGAATCGTAGACGTTCATCTGGCAGCCGATCGTATTTATGTACAGCTGGTGCATTCTAACTCCCACACCTGGTCGGACCCCTCGCCCGCCGCCAGCGGTTCCAAATAGATCTCACCGGCCGTCGTCAGTGCCTCAAGAACACCGGCCACGACCCCTTCACAGCCCGGTGCGACGGTGACGCTGACAATTCCCTGGGCTGCGTCCCGAGTGGTCACGACGGCCATTCCGTCGTAAGCTTCAAGGATGTAGCGCAGGAAACTGATGTCGCGCCGGTCGATCCGGTAGAGGTGTTGCGTGGTACAGAGTCCTTGCCCACGCCGCTTCGAGTCCATCGTCTCGATATTTGCCCGATCGTGCATCAGATCACCACTAATAAGGTCTGGCGAAACGGCCTGAGATTATAACCATGTCAACCCGCAATGCAACCCCCAATACGGCGGGAACGGCAGCGGATTCCACGCCTGCGCGGCCCCGGCGACGTCCGGCGGTGGCCGGCGAGCCGTCCGCACAAAGGGCCTTGCCTCACCATCCCCCGATGAGGTATATGCGCCCCCTATGGAAACGCTTTGGGATATTCACCAACCCGATTCCGAACGGGTGGCGGAACTGCAACGGGCACTGAACCTCAATCCGTTGGCGGCCACCCTGCTCGTCAATCGCGGCATCCGTTCCGTCGAACACGCCCGCCGTTTTCTGGACAGTTCCCTGGCCGACATCAAGGCGCCCCCGGAAGTCAAAGACATCGCCATCGCCGCCGGGCGCATCGCCCGCGCCCTCGAGACCGGAGAGAAAATCCTGATATTCGGCGACTACGACGTGGACGGCGTGACCGGCACCGCCCTGCTGCTGGACTTCCTCGGCCAGGCCGGCGCGCGGGTCGACCACCATATCCCCCACCGTCGCCGCGAGGGCTACGGACTGAAGGTCGAACACATCGCCGCGGTCGCCGTTCCGGGTGCGTACAAGCTGATCATCACCGTCGACTGCGGGATTTCCAGCCACGCGGCCGTCGAAGCCGCCAGGCGCAACGGCATCGATGTCATCGTCACCGATCACCATACACCGGATGAGGGGCCGCTGCCGGCGGCCCTAGCGGTGGTCAATCCCAAACGCCAGGACTGCCCGGCCTGCCTTGAACACCTGGCCGGGGTCGGGATGGCGTTCTATCTCCTGATCCAGCTGCGCGCCCACCTGCGGGAAGAAGGCTTCTGGAAAGACCGATCCGAGCCGAATTTAAAACACCTCTGCGATCTCGTCGCGCTGGGAACGGTCGCCGACATGGTCCCGCTGGTGAAGGAAAACCGCACCTTTACCCAGGTCGGGCTGGAGCTTCTGAGCACCAGCCGGCGCCCCGGACTGCAGGCCCTCATGGCGGCCAGCCGAATCGATTCCCGCCGCATCGAAGCGGATGATATCTCCTTCCGCCTGGCCCCGCGCATCAATGCCGCCGGACGCATGGCCCACGCCGACCTGGCCGTGGATCTGCTGACGACCGAGGACCCCGACGAGGCGCGGCGCCTGGCCCGCCGGCTCGACGAGCTCAACCGCCAGCGTCGGTCCATCGAGCAGGACATTGTCGAGCGCATCATCGCGGGGCTGGAAGGGGACGCCCGGCACCTGCAGCGACCCGCCATCCTCTTGTTGGGATCGGACTGGCACGAAGGGGTCCTGGGCATTGTCGCGGCCCGCCTGATGCGACGCTATGCCAAACCGGTCATTCTGGTGGCCGCAAACGGCGACACGGCCCGGGGATCGGGCCGCAGCACGACCGGCCTCGACATCTTCGCCCTGCTCCAGGAATGCGCCGATCTGCTCGAGGCCTACGGGGGCCACGCCATGGCCGTCGGCATGACGATCGCCGTCGACCGTTGGGAGGACTTTCGCCAGCGCTTCTGGCAGGTGCTGGAGAGCCGCCCCGAACACGCGGCGACCGGGCCGCGCCTCGACATCGATATGGAACTGACGCTGGACGCCGTCGACCGGGCGCTGTTCGACACGCTCGACCGCCTCAAACCTTTTGGCCAAAAGGTGCCGGAGCCGGTTTTCATGGCGCGCGACGTGGAAATCGTCAGCCAGCAGATGGTCGGGGGCCGGCATCGGCGCATGCGGCTGCGCAGCCGAGGGGCCGATGCGCGCCGCATCGTCCCGGCCATCCAATTCAACGTCGGGGAGGACCACACGCTTCCGGACCGGCTTCAGCGGATCGCCTTCCACGTCCGCCGTCATACCTGGAACGGGGCCGACGGCCACCAGCTTCACGTCATCGCCACCCGGGCTTGAAAGCGTGCAATCGCGTTAAGAGCGATCAGCCGACTTTTTTTATTGCAAATCCTTAATGTTGGCCCTATGATTGCAAGTTGATAAAATTCCGGCCAACAGGTGCCGGGCGTTCCGCGGGAGAAAATGATGGCCAAAGTATTCCGACCCAGTACACGCGAATCGAGCATTCTGTCCAAAATCGAATCGTCCAAGGAGTATGCCCGGCGGCGCGCCTTGAACGCCATACCGGATTGCATCGAGGCTCTTTCCAACGCAATCGCCATGAAGCTTGTGGAAGAGCGCCTGGTCGAAACCACGAACAAAAACGGGCTCGAGGAGCAGATCCTGGACTGCCTGGACAAGATCACCCGGGCGGACGACTTTGACATCGACTACCGGATCGCCCCCTACCGCAACCTCGTGACCCAGCCCCATATCGTGAGCATCTACGTGACGGCTTTCGTCCTCGAAACCGTCATCGATCACAAGGACACGGTCGATATCTACGGTTCTGACGAAGAAATCTACGCCTGCATCAATACCCAAGTCCAAAAGCATCTCCCGTGAAGCATGCGTCCGCGCTTTCACCCTCGCCTGGTCAACAATCCGCTGGGCGATCCCGGGCTGTATGTCCCTCTGGCATTTGACAGGCGCGCACTGCTCTTCGACCTCGGCGGCATCGACCCGCTTTCCGCCCGGGAAATCCTGCGCATCAGCCACGTTTTCGTGACCCATACGCATATGGATCACTTCTGCGGGCTGGACCACCTCCTGCGTCTCTGCCTGGGTCGCTCCAAAACGCTGGGCCTTTTCGGTCCCGAGGGTTTTTTGGCCAATGTCGAGGGCAAACTCGCGGCCTACACCTGGAATCTGGTTTCCACTTATCAGGAATCCCTCCAGCTGGTGGTCACCGAGGTCGGGCCGCATGAACGCCTCCAGCAAACCTTTGACTGCCGCGACGGTTTTCGTCCGCAACAACCGCCACGCCACCTCCCTGCCGGAGGGCCACTGCTGGAGGAACCTTCCCTGCAAGTGCATACCGCCATTCTGGACCACGGTATTCCCTGTCTCGGCTTCAGCCTGCAGGAGCGCTTCCACATCAATATCATCCGTCGGGAACTGGATGCCATGGGGTTAACCACCGGGCCCTGGCTCCAGGTTTTCAAACAGGCGCTATACGCCCAGGCGCCCCCCGACCGGCTGATCGAGGCGCCGTGCGGCGACCGGCCCGGCCGCACGCGGACTTATCCGCTGGGCGCGCTGGCCGCACGGATTGCCGCTATCACGCCGGGGCAGAAGATTGCCTATGTGGCCGATGTCGGTTTTCACGAAGCAAACGCCCGCCGGATCAAGGCGCTGGCCCGCGATGCCAACCATCTCTTTATTGAAGGCGCGTTTCTGGACGAAGACCGCGCGATCGCGCGGCAGAAAAACCATCTCACGGCGGGTCAGGCGGGGGCATTGGCGGCGCAGGCCGGGGTCAAGCGCATGACCGTCTTTCACTTCTCGCCGCGTTACGAGGGGCGGACGCAATGTCTCCAGGAGCAGGCCCAGCGGGCTTTTCGTGAGACCCAGGCCCGGCTGTCGGCCGACCGACGCCAGGAGCCCGCCCCCCGCCAAGCGCGGCCTCCGGCAACCGCTAAGCGATAAGGCCCGCGCGCCAGGCAGCAGGCCGGGCGCCGATACGGCACCGATGCGAACAGGACGTTTTCCAGTGGTCTGGACGGCGGATCATCAACGGCGATAGGCACGGCGTCCGCGGTGGTTGCTGTTGGCGGACGCCACCGGCGAGCACCGTGTATGCACGGCCGCGTAGCCCAAAAGGGCGCTGACTTCCCGGTCCAGAGCCGCGCCGGCCTTGAGCTGCAACGCTTCGGTGGCGATGATCGTTTCGTTTTGGCGTGGGTCCACCAGGTGCAGAAACGTGCGGCAGTTACCGCCGTGATGGCGCAGCACCTGATGCAGCCGATTGAGCGCCTCCGAGTCGACCCGGTCGGTGTCGAGGGTGATGTGGACGCTGGCGGTCCAGGTCTCCTCGGCCCGCTCCATGGCGATCATTTTTTCGACCACCACGCGCACGGCGTTTTCTTCCCTCTGGGCCTGGCCCTGCACCAGAACGGGCTTGTCTTCGACCAGCAGTTCCTCGCAATCCCGGTAGCTGTCCGGGAAGACGATCAGCTCGGTGGTGCCCTGGAGGTCTTCGATCTGGACGAAGGCCATCTGATCGCCACGCTTGGTTCGCAACTGGCGAACCCCGCTGATCAGGCCGCCGATGCGCACAGCGGCCTTGTCCGGCAGTTCCTTGATGGAGATGGCGCCGGCATTGGTGAATTTTTCAATGGTCTCCAGATAGCGGTCCAGGGGATGGCCGCTCAGGTAAAACCCCAGCGACTCCTTTTCCTGGGCCAGCGCGTGGCGCGCCTCCCATTCCTCGATCGGCGGCAGCTCCGGTGCGTTCAGCGTCGGAGCGGATTCCACCGTACCGAAGAGTCCCATCTGGGGATCGGCCTTTTCCTTCTGGACCCGCTGGCCGTACTCCAGGGCATCTTCGAGGGCGGCCATCATCTGGGAGCGTTTGGCGCCCGTGGTGTCGAACGCCCCGCAGGTGATCAAACTCTCGACGACACGCTTGTTGACCCGCCGCAGATCGACGCGGGAGCAGAAATCGAAGAGCGACGCAAAGGGGCCGTTGGCCTCCCGTTCCGCCACGATGGCCTCGATGGCCGCCTCGCCCACGTTCTTGACGGCCACCAATCCGTAGCGAATCCGCCCCTCGTCCACGACGAAACTGGTCCCGCTTTGATTGACGTTGGGCGGCAGCACGTCGATGCCGTGGCTGCGGCACTCGGCGATGAACTTGACCACGCCGTCGGTGGATTGCATTTCGCTGGTTAAAAGCGCTGCCAGGAATTCCACCGGGTAGTGCGTCTTGAGATAGGCCGTCTGATAGGCGATCAGGGCGTAGGCCGCACTGTGGGATTTGTTGAAGCCGTAGCCGCCGAACTTCTCCATCAGATCGAAAAGCGTCCCGGCCTTGTCCGGGTCGATCGCGTTTTCGGACGCCCCGGCCATGAAGAACTCCCGGTGCTCGGCCATTTTGGCCTGGATCTTCTTGCCCATGGCCTTGCGCAGGTCGTCGGCCTTGGCCATGGTGTAGTTGGCCAGAACAGCCGCGATCTTCATGACCTGCTCCTGGTAGAGAATCACGCCATAGGTCTCCTCCAGGATCGGCTCAAGTTCGGGGAGCAAGTATTCGACCGCCTTGCGGCCGTGCTTGCGCTCGACGAAGTCGTCCACCATGCCGCTGTCCAGAGGCCCCGGCCGGTAGAGCGCAACGAGGGCGGTGATGTCCGCGAAGCTCGCCGGCTTGAGGCGCACCAGCAGATCCTTCATGCCGGAGCTCTCCAGTTGGAAGACCCCGGTGGTGTCGCCGCGCGACAGGAGGGTAAAGGTTTCCTGATCGTCAAGGCCGATGTTGACCATGTCGGGCACGGACTGCCCTTGGGCCGCGATGAGTTTGAGGGTGTTCTCGATCACCGTCAGGTTGCGCAGCCCCAGAAAATCGAATTTGACCAGTCCGGCCAGCTCGACGTGCTTCATGTCGAACTGGGTGACGACCTCCCCCTTCTTTCCCCGGTAGAGCGGCAGGTATTCCACCAGCGGTTTGTCGCCGATGACGACCCCGGCGGCGTGGGTCGAAGCGTGCCGCGGCAGCCCCTCGAGCACGCGACAGATTTTAAGCAAATCATCGATTTCGGGGCGCGCGGCGGCCAGTTCGTTGAACTTGGGTTCCTGGTCGATGGCCTCGTCCAGCTTGATATTGAGCACGTCGGGCACCATCTTGGCGATCGTGTCCACCTCTTTGAGCGGAATGTCGAGCGCCCGGCCCACATCCCGAATGACCGCCCGGGTTTTGAGCTTTCCGTAGGTGATGATCTGTGCCACGTAGTCGCCGCCGCCGTATTTCTCGCTGACGTAATCGAGCACTTTCTCGCGGCCGTTGATGCAGAAGTCCACGTCGATATCCGGCATGCTGATGCGGGCCGGGTTGAGGAAGCGCTCGAAGATGAGCCCGTGTTCGATCGGGTCCAGATCGGTGATGCCCATGGCATAGGCCACCATGCTGCCAGCCGCCGAGCCGCGCCCGGGGCCGACCGGCACCCCGTTTTCCTTGGCAAAGCGGATAAAGTCGGCCACGATCAGAAAATAGCCCGTAAACCCCATTTCCCGAATCACGGATATTTCGTACTCCAGCCGGTCTGCATAGGCCTTGGGGTCGATGTCCGGATGCTTTTCGCGGATTTTGGCCATCCGCTCCCTGAAACCCGCGCGGACCGTCTCATCGAAGATATCTTCGGTCGTCTTTTCGGCCGAGGGGGCGAACTGGGGAAAATGATAGGAGAAATCGAATTCGTAGGCACACCGCCGGGCAATGGCCGCCGTATTGGTAATGGCCCCGGGATAGTCCCGAAAATAGGACGCCATCTCATCGGGTGCCTTGAAATAAAGCTGGTCGGTGGAGAATTTGAAGCGGTTGGTCTCATGCAC
>JAAUYG010085646.1_pt1 | contig 18549 bp, 12 predicted proteins | sample 7278091 | NCBI WGS metagenome assembly JAAUYG01 (sample SAMN14350201, study PRJNA611818) | marine sediment metagenome | isolation source: surface marine sediment (0.6m) | place: French Polynesia: Moorea | collected 2018-08
CCTGAAAGGGCTGCGCGCCGAGGTGGCGGAGCGCGGCTCCAGCCTCTTCACCCTCGGCGTGGCCTCGGGCGATCCCCGGGCGCATTCGGTCGTGATCTGGACCCGGCTGGCGCCGGATCCCCTCGGCGGCCTGGGCTTGCCGGGCTTTCCGATCCCGGTGCGCTGGGAGGTCGCCAGCGACCCCGGCATGGCCAATGTGCTGCGCCGCGGCCTCGCCCTGGCGACGGCGCGCGATGGCTACGCGGTCCACGCCCAGGCCGCCGGGCTGCCGTCGGACCGCTGGTTCTACTATCGCTTCGAGGCCCTGGGCGAGCACAGCCGGATCGGCCGCACCCGGACCTTTCCGGGGCCGCGCGACGGCGTCGGCGAGATGCGCTTCGCCCTGGCCTCCTGCCAGGACTACCAGGACGGCTTCTACGTCGCCTACCGGGACATGCTGCGGCAGGAGCTCGACTTCGTCCTGCACGTCGGCGACTACATTTACGAGAACGGCCAGACCGGCAATCCCATCGCCGAGGGGCGCCGGCACAACAGCGCGGAGGTCTTCTCGGTCGAGGACTACCGCAAGCGCTACGCGCTCTATCGCCTGGACCCGGACCTGCAGGAGGCCCACGCACGGCTCCCCTTCGTCGTGACCTGGGACGACCACGAGGCCGACAACAACTATGCCGGCAAGGTCGCCGAGGAGGATGCGCCGGTCCAGGGCCGGGCCTTCATCGAACGCCGCCGCAACGCCTACCAGGTCTACGCCGAATCCATGCCGCTGCGCCTGGGCAATCGGCTCGGGGCCCGACGGAACCGCCTGCGGCTCTATCGCAGCCTGCACTTCGGCGACCTGGCGGACATCCACGTGCTGGACACCCGGCAGTTCCGCAGCGACCAGCCCTGCGACGACGGCTTCGGCTCGCTGGACCCGGAGAGCGTCGCCCTGGAGGCCGAGTTCGGGCGGCTCTTCTGTCCGGAGGAGATCGACGATCCCGCGGCGACCCTGCTCGGCAGCCGCCAGGAGCGCTGGCTCGCCCGGGGCCTCAAGTTCTCGCGGGCGCAATGGAACATCCTGGCCCAGCAGGTCATGATGACCGAGTGGAACCTGGCGCCCTTCGCCCAGCAGTTCCTGCCCGAGATCGAGACCATCTTCAGCGTCGACGCCTGGGACGGCTACCGGGTGGCGCGCCGCCGCCTCTTCAACCTGCTCGCCCGGCTGCGCCCGAGCAACCCGGTGGTCCTGACCGGCGACATCCATTCCGCCTGGGGCGCCAACCTGCTCGACGACTTCGCCGAGCCCGGTTCCGACATCCTGGCGGCGGAGTTCGTCGGCAGCTCGATCACCTCGACCTTCGGTGACCGCGACCCGCGGCCGAACGACGCCCTGGTCCGCGACACCGTGGTCAAGGCTAATCCCCATATCGCGTTCTTCAACGGCCTCTACCGCGGCTACTGCCTCTGCGAGGTCGACCGGCAGCGCTGGCGCACCACCTACCGGGCCGCCGGAACCCTGGAGGCGATCGGCAACCCCGATCGCGAAGCCTTCATTCCCTTCGACGATACGCCGGTCGAGACCGACGCCGTCCTCGAGATCCCGGCGGGCTTCAACGCCCCGGGCAGCGGGATCCGGCTCGACACCAAGTTCGCCCGCCTGCCTTTGGGAGTTTGAAGCCGGCGGCGCGGCCGGCCCCTGTCGGCGCCCCTTGACACCCGGCCCGGGCCCGGGTAGATACTAGAACAGTCGTTCTGGTATCCACTGCGATGGCGCGACCCAAGGAATTCGATCCGAGAGAGGCCCTCGACAGGGCCATGGGCTTGTTTTGGAGGAAGGGTTATTTCGACACTTCCATGCGGGATATCGTTGCCGAAACCGGGGTCAGTCATGCCGGTCTCTACAGCACCTTCGGCAACAAGCACGAGCTCTTCCTGGCCGCGCTCGATCTTTACCAACAGCGGATCAAGGGCGAGATGATGTGCGCGCTGGAGGAACCGGATTCCGCGCTGCCGGAGATCCAGGGCTATTTCGAAGAGCTTCTGAACATGACCAAGGACCCGCGCTTCGAGTCCGGCTGCATGATCTGCAACGCCGCGATCGACCTGGCGCCGGAGGACCCGGCGGTCTCCGAGCGGGTCCACGGCTATCTGGACCGCCTGATCGAGGCCTTCCGAGGGGCCCTGGAGCGGGCGAAGGAACGTGGCCAGGTCCGCGAGGGGCTGGACCCGCAGGCCGCGGCCGACGTGCTCGGCTCGACGCTGGTCGCCCTGGGCTCCTTCCAGCGGGCGGGCATGGAGGAAGAGAGGCTCGAGAGGTTTGCGCGAAACGCGCTGGCGACCTTGATTTGAGGGGCTTTTTTTTGCCAGTTTTAGAACGATCGCTCTAGAAAGGAGCCGCCAAATGCCGAAGGTTCGGACCTGGACAGACCGCGTCGCGCTGCGCCTCGCCGACATCGTGATCGGCCAGCGCTGGCTCGTGATCCTCGCGACCCTGGCCCTGGTCGCGGCGGCGGCGGGCGGCGCGCGACACCTCGAGTTCTCCAACAACTACCGGGTCTTCTTCAGCGACGAGAATCCCGAGCTCCTGGCCTTCGACAGCTTCCAGGAGACCTACACCAAGAACGACAACATTCTCTTCATCCTCCAGCCCAAGGACGGCCAGGTCTTCACGCCGGCGCTGGGCGCGGCGATCGAGCGGCTGACCACCGGCGCCTGGCAGATCCCCTACGCGATCCGCGTCGACTCCATCACCAACTTCCAGCACTCCTGGGCGGAGGGCGACGACCTGACGGTCGAGGACCTGATCCGCAACGCCGAGAGCCTGGCGCCGGAGGAGCTGGCGCGGCGCCAGGCGGTGGCGCTGGCCGAGCCGCTCTTGAACGGCAACCTGCTGTCGCCGGACGCCGACACCACCGGCGTCAACGTGACGCTGCAATACCCTGAGCAGAGCCTGACCGAGGTGCCCGCCGCCGTGGCCGTGGCGCGCGGGCTGGCGGAAGAGCTTCGGGCCGCGCATCCCGAGGTCCACGTCGCGCTCTCCGGCGTCTCCATGCTCAACAACGCCTTCGCCGAGTCGGGGCAGGCGGACGCCGGGACCCTGATCCCGGTCATGTACGCGATCCTGATCCTGGTCATGGTGATCACCCTGCGCAGCTTCTCGGGCACCTTCGCGACCTTTCTGGTCATCGGCTTCTCGACCGCCACCGCCCTGGGCGTCGCCGGCTATCTCGGGATCAAGCTGACGCCGATCTCGGTGACCGGGCCGACCATCATCCTGACCCTGGCGATCGCGGACTCGATCCACATCCTGATCTCGATGCTGGCGGCGATGCGCGAGGGCAAGGGCAAGATCGAGGCCCTGAAGGAGAGCCTGCGGATCAACTTCCTGGCGGTGTCGATCACCAGCCTGACGACGATCGTCGGCTTTCTGACCTTGAACTTCTCGGATGCCCCGCCCTTCTGGGACCTGGGCAACATCACGGCCATCGGCATCGCCGCGGCCTGGTTCTACTCCCTGGCCTTCCTGCCGGCCGTGGTCAGCCTGCTGCCGGTCAAGGTCCGCCGCCGGCCCGAGGGCGCGGCCGCCGCCGGCGGCCCGATGGAGCGCCTGGCCGACTTCGTCGTGGCCCGCTACCGGGCGATCCTGCTGGGGACCGGCGTCGCCGCGGTGGGCCTGATGGCGGCCGTGCCGACCATCGACCTCAACGACGAGTGGGTGAAGTACTTCGACCACCGGGTCCAGTTCCGCCACGACGCCGAGTTCGGTATCGAGCACCTCAGCGGCATCTACCTGCTGGAGTACTCCATGTCGGCGGAGGGGGCGGGCGGCATCAGCGAGCCCGGCTACCTGGGCGGCCTGGAGTCCTTCACGGCCTGGCTGCGCGAGCAGCCCGAGGTCCGGCACGTCTACAGCTACGCCGATATCATCAAGCGCCTGAACCGCAACATGCACGGCGATCAGGCGGCCTGGTACCGCATCCCGGAGGAACGGGAGCTGGCCGCCCAGTACCTGCTGCTCTACGAGCTGTCGCTGCCCTACGGCCTGGACCTGAACGACCGGGTGAACATCGACAAGTCGGCGACCCGGGTGACGGCGAACCTGGACGACCTCTCGACCGTCGCGGTGCGGGCCTTCATCGACCGCTCCCTGGCCTGGCAGGCCGAGAACCTGCCGGGTTACATGCAGACCCCGCCGACCGGCGCCACGGTGATGTTCTCCTACATCTCCGAGCGCAACATCGAGTCCATGCTGCGCGGCAACCTGGTCGCCGTGATCATGATCGCCGGGATCATGATGCTGAGCCTGCGCAGCCTGTCCCTCGGCGCGCTCAGCCTGATTCCCAACGCGGTGCCGATCCTCATGACCTTCGGCCTCTGGGCGCTGCTGGTCGGGCAGGTCGGCATGGCCGCGGCGACGGTGACCGCGACCTCGCTGGGCATCATCGTCGACAACACGGTGCACTTCATGACCAAGTACCTGCGGGCCCGGCGCGAGCGCGCCTTGGAGCGGCCCGACGCGATCCGTTACGCCTTCCGCACCGTCGGCGCTGCGATCGCGGCCAATGCCGTGATCCTGTCCCTGGGCTTCGCGGTGCTGGCCGCCTCGACCTTCCGGGTCAATGCCGAGATGGGCCTGCTGACGGCCCTGGCGATCGTCATCGCGGTCGTCGTCGACTTTCTGCTGCTTCCGGCGCTTCTGCTCATCGGTCACAAGAAGGAGAAGGAAATTGCGCAGTCCAAGGCCTATGCCGCCGAAACCGCTTAAGGCCAGCCTGGTCCTGGCCGCCGGCCTGGCGCTTCTGGTTGCCGGTCCCGCGACCCGGGCGGCGAGCCCGGAACAGCAGGGCTTCGAGATCGCGGCCCGCAGCGACCGCAGCGACCGGGGCTTCGGCGACAACCGGGTCCGGCTGAAGATGGTCCTGCGCAACGCCGCGGGCGCCGAAGCCACGCGCAGCCTGGAGATCGCCACGCTGGAGGTGCCGGACGAGGACGTCGGCGACAAGAGCCTGATCGTCTTCGACAGCCCGCGCGACATCGACGGCACGGCGCTGCTGTCCCACGCCAAGATCATCGACCCCGACGACCAGTGGCTCTATCTGCCCGCGCTCAAGCGGGTCAAGCGGATCTCCTCGGTCAACAAGTCGGGGCCCTTCGTCGGCAGCGAGTTCGCCTTCGAGGACTTCACCGCGCTGGAGCTCAAGAAGTACGACTACAAGTACCTGCGCGCCGAGCCTTGCGGCGAGATGACCTGCGACGTGGTCGAGCGCTATCCGCGCTACGAGTACTCCGGCTACGTCAAGCAGCTCAGCTGGATCGACCAGGAGGTCTTCCAGGTCCGCAAGGTCGAGTTCTACGACCGCCGCGGCGACCTGCTCAAGACCTTGAGCCTGGAGGACTACCGGCTCTACGAGGACAAGTACTGGCGGGCGCAGAAGCTCGCCATGGTGAACCATCAGACCGGCAAGAGCACCGATCTGATCTACGAGGACTACGTCTTCGGCGTCGGCCTTGGTGACCGCGATTTCATCAAGGGCGTGCTGCAGCGCATCCGCTGAGCGCCCTGCCTTGACGTTTCACCGCCTTCTCCCCTCGGCCGAGAGGAGGGCCGCCGCGCTCGCCTTGACCGCGGCCGCCCTGCTCTCGGCCATCCCCTCCACGGCCGGGGCCCAGGGCCCCAAGCTGTCGGGCTCGATCGGCAGCGAGGTCCGGCTGTTCTTCGAGGAGCCGAAGTTCGACGGCCAGTTCGGCGATCCCCTCGCGGGCATCCAGCCCTCGCTGCTGGCCGAGCCCGAGCTCAGCTACGACAGCCAGGACCGGCGCCACCAGTTCAACCTGGCGCCCTTCCTGCGGCTGGACGCCCGGGACGGCGACCGCAGCCACGCCGACCTGCGCGAGGGCTACTGGCGCTACGTCGGCGGCGACTGGGAGGTGCTGCTGGGCGTCAACCGGGTGTTCTGGGGGGTCACCGAGTCCCGCCACCTGGTCAACGTGATCAACCAGATCGACGCGGTCGAGGACATCGACGAGGAGGACTTCCTCGGCCAGCCCATGGTCAACCTGGCGACCCAGCAGGACTGGGGCCGCGTCGATCTCTTCGTCATGCCGGGCTTTCGCGAGCGGACCTTCCCGGGCCGCAACGGCCGCCTGCGCCCGGGCATCCCGGTCGACGAGAACGCCGCCCAGTACGACTCCGAGCTCGCCCGCGGGCAGCCCGACACGGCGCTGCGCTACAGCCATTTCTTCGGCGACTTCGACCTCGGCGCCTACTATTTCTACGGCAACGGGCGGGAGCCCCGCCTGGTCCCCAGCGGCCGGGGGACGCGCCTGGAGCCGCGCTACGACCTGATCCACCAGGGCGGGCTGGACCTGCAGTACACCGACGAAGCCTGGCTCTGGAAGCTGGAGGCCATCGTCCGCGAGGGCCAGGGAGATCCCTTCGGCGCCGTGGTCGCCGGGGTCGAGTACACCTTCTTCCAGGCCTTCGAGAGCGACGCCGACCTCGGCCTGCTGACCGAGTTCCTCTACGACGGCCGCGACGAGGACGACGCGCCGCCGACCGCCTTCGACGAGGACGTCTTCTTCGGCACCCGCCTGGCCCTGAACGACGTCCAGGACACCACCGCCCTGCTGGGTGCCATCGTCGACGTCGAGGACGGCTCGACGTCGCTCTTCTTCGAGGCGGAACGGCGCCTGGGCGACAGCTGGAAGCTGGAGTTGGAGGTCCGGGCCTTCCTCGGCGTCAGCGACAGCAACCCGGCCAGCAGCTTCGAGAACGACGACTTCGCCCTGCTGCGGCTGTCCTACTTCTTCTGAGCGCCGCCGGCCGTTAGCATTGTGCCCCTGGACGGTTTCCTGACCGGGAGCGCGAGCGCCGATGCCTGAAGTCGAAACGCCCTTCCGGGGCATCTATCCCATGCTCTACGCCTTCTTCGGGCCCGATGGCGGGCTCGACCGCGCGGCCCTGCGGGCCCAGGTCGCGCACTGCGTCGCGGCCGGGGTGCAGGGGCTCGCCGTGCTGGGCCTCGCGACCGAGGTCGACAAGCTGTCCCTCCACGAGCGCCTGAGATTGCTGCACTGGACGGCCGAGGATCTCGACGGACGGCTGCCGCTCGCGGTGACGGTCTTCGGCGACAGCGTCGAGGCCCAGGCCGACTTCCTGCGCGCCGCCGAGGCCGCCGGGGCCGACTGGGCGATCCTGCAGCCGCCGCGCCGGGCCGCCTTGTCGGAGGCCGACTGCCTGGACTTCTTCTCGGCGGTCATGGCGACCAGCGCGCTGCCGCTGGCGATCCAGAACGCGCCGGAGTACCTCGGGATCGGCCTGGGCATCGAGGCCATCGAGACGCTGCGGCGGCGCCACGGCAACTTCGTCCTGCTGAAGGCCGAAGGGCCGGCGCTGACCATCCGGGAGGTGATCGAGGCCAGCGACGGCCGGCTCGCGGTCTTCAACGGCCGCAACGGCCTCGAGCTGCCGGACAACCTGAGGGCCGGCTGCGCCGGGATCATTCCCGGACCGGAGGCCTGCGCGGTCCAGGCGCGCATCTTCGAGCTCATGGCCGAGGGCACGCCCGGCGGCGAGGCGGAGGCCGAGCGGCTCTACCGCGACATCCTGCCGCTCTTGACCTTCGTCATGCAGTCGCTGGAGACCCTGCACTGCTACGGCAAGCGGATCCTGGCCTGGCACCTGGAGCTGGGCGAGGTCCACGACCGCGCGCCGGCCCTGGCGCCGACGGCCTTCGGCCTGGCCTGCGCCCGGCGCCATGCCGAGGCCCTGACGCGGCTTTGATGTCTCTTGTCATCGGAAGAGAGGAGAGGGCGGTGTCTGCTGGGCACCGCCCTCTCTCTCGGTCGTCACTCAGACGGCCAGGTGCACCGCGTCAACGGCCGGCCAAGGTATAGTAGTCATCGCCGTAGCCGAAGCCGCGGGCGAGCAGCACCGCGGCGATGGCGTTGACGAAGCCGTGGCCGGTTCCGAAGTCGAAGCCGAAGTCGAAGCCGGGCGTTGCCGGATCGTCCATGTCGAGCGCCGTGACCTCGAGGATATCGTAGACCTCGTCGGGGGTCAGCGAGCGATCGGCCTCCAGCATCAGGGCCGCGACGGCCGCGGCATGTGGCGCCGCGGCGGAGGTGCCGAAGAAGTTGGTGCCGTTCGGGTCGATGTTGCCGAAACCGTCGCGTCCGCCGAAGAAGGTGGTGATGCCGCCGTCGGGAGCGGTGAAGCGCGGCTGCGCCCGCAGCTCGTCAACCGGCAGGCCGTCGAGATCGAAGAAGATCGGCGTGCCGCCGGCCGAGGAGAAGGCGTTGATCTGCGGCGGGAAGACCCCGAAGCGCGGCGTCTGGCGCCAGAACGAGGCGCCGACGCCGGCGGCGCCGGCCGCGTTCGAGTGGCCGTAGTTGGTGCCGCTGTCGGTCTGGAACTCGTTCGGGAAGGAGGTCGGCGGATCGTTGATGCTCTCCGAACGCGGATCGAAGACGACGTACTTCATGAAGCCCGGCGCCGGACCTTCGAAGAGCTCGAGGCCGATGTTGATCTCCAGGTCTTCGGTGGTGTTGTTGACGATCCCAAAGACCTCGATGGGATCGCCGCCGATGTTTAAGGCGAAACCGCCGATAAAGGTGAAGTTGCCTTGATCGTCATAGACCAGGATGTCGACGTCGCTGGCCGAACCCGGCGCGCCAACGCCGACCGACGCGGCCGGCTCGTCCCACTGGAAGGCGAAGATCGTCGTGCCCGGTGCGATGATGAAGCTCTGCAGGTCGTCCACCCCCGGGCCCGGGTCGAAGTCGTGGCGGACACCGCCGAAGGCACCGGTGACGCCGGAATCGACGAAGCCGTTGTCGGCGCTGTCCCAGGAGTTGCGCCCGCCGTTGCCGGCCGAGGAGAAGTAGGCGACGCCCTGGGCCTTCACCTGGTCCACGGCCTGGGCGATGATGCCGTCCTGGAACATCGGCTCGGCGAAGTAGATGACGTCGTCGACGATCACCTCGGAGCCGGCCTGATCGGCCAGCTCAACGATGCCGTTGGCGAAGTCGGCCTGGCCGCCGAAGGCGGTGTGGAAGGCCTGGCTGGCCCGCGGCGCGACGTCGCGTATCAGCTGCATCATGGCCCGGCCCTCGTCGGATCCGGGGCAGGCGGAGTCGTCGAGGATCGTGATCCGGCGCGCCGGGGGCAGGTCGCCGCTCGCGATGTCGCCGGCCGCGCCCTCGAGGCAGTCGTAGCTGTCCGACAGGGAGCCGATGGTGATCCGGCGGCCCTTGACCCCGAAGAACAGGCGGGCGAGATCCGAGAACATCGCCGGATCGCCTTCGCTGGTCACCGAGCCGACCTGGGACAGCGCGACGGCCGGCCGGGCGGCCTGCAGAGTGCCGAGCTCGGCGGCCTGCTCAAGCGCGCCGACCGGCAGCCAGCCGGAGACCACGCGGCCGAAGGCAGAACCCCGTTCCAGGCCCAGGGTCTCGAGATCGGCCAGCAGGTCGCTTCCCTGGCCCGTCGCGACGGCGTCGATCAGGACCTTGCCGTCCACGACCTGTGCCACCGACGCGCTGGACAGGGCCGAGACCTCCTGGGCCTGCAAGCTGCGCGCGGCGGCGCCCGCTTGCTTTTCCAGCACGGAAACCAGCGCGGGGTCCATCTTGGTCATCGCGCCGGTCGCGCCTTTGTCGGCTGCGGTGGCGTCCTGCAGCGAACCCAGCATCGCTGCGCCAGGCACCATCAAGGCGCCCAGCGCGGCCGCCGCGATCAGGCGGCGAGCCCGTGCTCCCTGCTTCTTGCTGCGCTTCTCGGTCTTGGTCTCGGCGGCTCCGCCGGAGCCGCCGCCACGGCCGCAGGGCTCTTCGGCGCCCTGCGTTTCTTGGCGCTTTGCAATCACGTTCTGTCCTCCTAAAGGGGTTTGACGGGGAACAGACCTCCCAGACGAGCCGTTTCGCAGGCCTTCCGCCTGCTGCGGCAAATTTTCCCAGGGATTATCCTCCCCGCTATGCAACCAGTGATAGCACAACCATGAATGAGTCTTAATGAATAATTCGCGACGCAGAGCGAGAACCCTGGCCCGGCGGGATCCGGCGCGCCTTCGCTTGCCGTCATGCGGAAACGTCGGCCGCGTCGACGACGGCGTTGGAGCCGGAGCGATCAGTCGACGCCGCGCTCTCGGAGCCGGACCTTCCGGGAAGACTCTCGGATCTTGACGGTTTCGGCATCGCCGGAATCGGCGGCCGCGGGGAGGTTGCCGGGGCAGCGATGGAGTTAGGGCGTCTCCACGCTGCCCCAGCAGTTCACCTCCAGACCTATCGGTGAGGCGGTCTGTCCGACAGGTCTTCGGAGGTCAGACTCACTGCCGCTCGGGCGGCAGAAAGGGCATCCGGTCGTTCAAGGCCTTCGTTCCCGTCGCTCACAGCGCCAAGGGAGGCTGGGGCCTCAGAGCCCGTCATAGCCGGCTCCCGTCGCTGCGGTCGTCTCCGCCCTCGGTGTTCCTCCAGCGTTTCCTGCGGGCCGTCGCCCCGGAAACCTGCGTCAAACAGCTCGTATTGCCGTTATTTCACGCCCGGAAGGCCCTGCCTGTGGTCTTTCTCACAGGATATTTGGGGCGAACTGGTGGCATAGGGGGCGGGCCGCCTCGGGCGGTTTTGCCGCTCATTTGAGTCAGGTGCCGGGCCCGGCGGCCGCCATCGCCGGGGCGTCGAAGCACTACGGCAGGAGCGCTCAGGCTGGACTGGGCGCCACTTTTGATGTGAATTGCTGGGACGGGGGTGCCGCGGCCCTACGTAGGGGCGGCTGAGGAACAGGGACGAGCGTCATGCCGGAAACGCATAGCCTCAAGAGCATTGCCATCTTTCGCGGCCTGAGCGACGGCGTTCTTGCCGAGATCGCCGGCCAGTGCAGATGGCAGCGCTTCATGACCGGCCAGGAGATCATCAGCCATCACGACCAGTCGCTGGATGCCTACTTCCTGGTCGAAGGCAAGGCCAGGATCATCATCTACTCGTTCTCGGGCAAGCCGGTGATCTTCCGGGACGCCCGCCCCGGCGAGGTCTTTGGCGAGTTCGCCGCCATCGACCAACTGCCGCGCTCGGCGACCGTGGAGGCGCGGACCGACTGCCTGACCGCAGCGATCCGCCCCGAGGTTTTCCTGGACGTCCTGCTGACGCATCCCGAAGTGGCCGGCAACACCATGCGCTGGCTGGTCGCCCAGGCCCGCGCCCTGACCGGACGGGTGCTGGAGTTCAGCACCCTTGCGGTCCGCAACCGGCTGCACGCGGAGCTGCTGCGCCTGGCGCAGGAGGATATCCGCGAGGACGGTTCGGCGGTGATCATGCCGCTGCCCACGCATGCCGACCTGGCCAGCCGGATCTCCACGCATCGGGAAGCCGTGACGCGCGAGATGAGCCGCCTCTCCAAGTCCGGCCTGATCGAGCGCAAGGGGGACGCCCTGGTGATCCGCGAGCTTCAGGAACTGAGCCTGCTGGTGGAGGAGGTCCTGGGGGAATCGCTGCTGGACATGGAAGGCAACTTCTAAGCGGCGTCCGGACGGCCTTCCCGAGCAGCTTCGGGCTTGCGAAGGCGGAGGCCCTTTGCGCCCGGCGCGACCGCGCCGCCTTCGATGACCCTCTATTCCACAGGCCCTCTATTCCGCTGGCCCTCTATTCCGCTGGAGTGTGACGGCGGTCACAGGGGGGCTGTGCGGATTGCCACCGGGCTTTCGCGTTGTCTTTGGGAGTCTCCGGGAAAGACGAACGCAACCATACGAAAGCGCAAACAATGCAACCCCACGACGGAAGGGCTGGAACTTCGTTCCGGGAGATTCTGGCTGCCTGGGTCATCTGCAGCGCGCTGTACCTGCTGATCGTTCTGGCGCCCCTGGCCACCACGCCGCCCGCGCACCCGGAAGTGCAGGGGCCGCAGGAGGCGAGGGGCCTGGACCTGACCGAGAACCGCGAATGACGGCGTGCCGGGGCGAAAGCGGCAAGCCGCAAGGCGGCCCATGCCCTGTCGGCGCCCGGCCGGCTCAGGACTCGAAGTCGCGCAGCAGCCGCCCCGGGCGGGCCTCGCTCAGCATGCGGCCGTCGCGGTCGACCACCCGCGTGCCGTTGACCCAGAGGCCGTGCAGGCCGACCGCCTCGGTGGTCAGCCGCGCCGCGCCGGCGGGCAGATCGTGGACCCGGTGCTTGGGTCCGCGGCCGACCCGGTCCGGATCGAAGAGCATGAGGTCGGCCGCGTGGCCGGGCGCGATCCGGCCGCGGCCGGGCAGGCGGAAGATCTCCGCCGGCTTCGCCGTCAGCTCCCGGACCGCGGCCTCGGCAGACAGCACGCCCAGGGTCCGCGACCAATGCCCCAGGAGGTGGAGTCCGAAGCCGGCGTCGCAGAAGAAGGTCAGGTGCGCGCCCGCATCGGAGAGGGCGACCGAGGCGTTGGGATCCCGGATCGCCCGGCCCACGGCCTCTTCGTCCGAATTGAGCAGGACCGCCGTGAACAGGCTTTGGAGGTCTTCCGAGATGGCGAAGTCCAGCATCCAGTCGAGCGGATGCGGGCCGGCCGCCTCGGCGAGCTCCGAGACCTTGCGGTGCTCCAGGTGCCGGTTCTCCGGCTTGGCGGCTTCGGTCAGCTCGATCTTGTGCCATTCGCCGTTGAACAGACGAACGCCGGCCGGCGCCGCCAGCTCCGCCTTCACCGCCTCGCGGAAGGCCGGATCGGCCAGCAGCCGCTTCAGGTCCGCGCCGGAGACCTCCATCGCCGGCGCCCAAGCGGCGAAGCCTTCCAGCGGATAGGCTGAGGCGAGGGTGAAGTCCATGGTCAGCGGACAGCAGCTGACCTGGCCCCAAAGCTCCCGGCCCCGGGCCCGCGCCTCGGCGATCTGCCCGAGCTCCCGGAAGATCCCTTCCGGGTTGGTCGGATTGTAGAGCAGGGCGGCGATCATCACCGGCCGCCCGGCCTTGGCCGCCAGGCGCTCCAGATAGGGCACGTCGCTGCGGTCGCCCTTGGTCAGCATGAAGAGGCCGCGGCCCGAGGCCGCCATGGCGCCGACCAGGGCTTCCAGCTCCCGGTCGTCGGCCAGGCGCGAGGGCATGGGCCGCCCGCCCCAGCCGTTGTGCTGCGGCGCGGTCGAGGTCGCGAAGCCGACGGCCCCGGCCGTCATGGCGTCACGGACGATGGCGGCCATGGCCGCGACCTCGTCCTCGCTTGCCGCCCGCTCGACCGCCGCCGGGCCCATGACGTAGCTGCGCAGCGCGCTGTGGCCGATGAAGGCGGCGAGGTTGGCGGCGATGCCGCGGCGCTCGATGGCGTCGAGGTACTCGGGAAAGCTCTCGAAGTTCCACTCGATTCCGCTTTCCAGGGCCTGGAGGGACATGCCTTCGACCTGGGTCAGGTTGCGCATCACCAGATCGCGGTCGGCCTCGCGGCAGGGCGCGATGGTGAAGCCGCAGTTGCCGATCACGGCGGTGGTCACGCCCAAGCTCGGCGAGGGCGTCAGGCAGGGGTCCCAGGTGACCTGGGCGTCGTAGTGCGTGTGGCTGTCGATGATCCCGGGCATCAGCGCGAGGCCGCCGGCGTCGACCACCTCGGCCTCCGGAGGCGTCGGAAGGTCGGGGCCGAGCGCGGCGATCCGGCCCTCGGCCAGGGCGACGTCGCAGCCTTCCCGCCGCTCCGCCCCGCTGCCGTCGAAGACCGTCGCGCCTTTGATCACCAAGTCCATGTCGGCCCTCCCCGAGCCACTCCATCCGCGTCGCTTGCGGATCGAAGCCACTGTCCCAAGGTCGCCCGATGCTTGGCAAGAGGCCATGAGCAAGACTTTGGACTGGCCCGGCCCCGGGAGAGGGCTTAACCTTGCTGCCCTGTGGCCAATCGCACAGCAGAAGGCAGCCACCGTTGCTATCCGAAAATCGGGCGCCGACGTCAGCCTAATCCCACCACATCGGTGTTCGCGAAGGGGGAAACAGGAAAAACAGGGTTAAGGACCTGTTAAGTACCTCTGGTCTTACCTGAGCATTCCGTGCCGCCGTGCTCCGGCGGTTCAGCAACTATTCTCGATTTCCCTCCGATCTGAACCCTTTCCCCGATGGAAGCGACTAGGAGAGCAGATCCAGCCATCAGCCTTTCACGGGATGACACGGAGAAGACAATTATGCTTGGGATGACGAAGATCGCATCAGGACGGCCGCAAGGCACGAAAAGCGCGGCCGCGCTTCTGGCCGGCATTTCGCTGGTGTTCCTTGCGGGCTGCCAGGGCAACCCGGAGCTGGGCTCCGGCGGCTCGACGGTCAGTGGCTCCGGCGGTGCCGCCGGCGCGCAGGGCGCAAGCTCCCAGCTGGAGCGCTGCAGCCAGCCTCTCGGCACCGCGGCCCTGGTCGAGACCAACTCCAACGCCCTGGGCCTGCTCAGGTCGGTCGGCCTGGAGTCCCCGCTGCCGCTGCTGCGGCTGATGATGACCCAATCGAACTGCTTCCAGGTCGTCGATCGCGGCGCCGCGCTGCGGAACATCCAGACCGAGGAGGCGCTCCAGCAGTCCGGCATGCTGCAGCAGGGCTCGACCACCGCCCGGGGTCGTCTGGTCACCGCCCAGTACGTCGTGACCCCCAACGTGATCTTCTCGAACCAGAACGCCGGCGGCTCGAACATTCTGAGCTCCATCGGCAACTACTTCGGCTCCGGCGGCGCCATCGCGGGCTCGGTCGCGGGGTCGATGCGGGTTCAGGAGGCCCAGACCACCCTGTTCCTGACCGACGCCCAGAGCGGCGTCCAGACCGCCGCCTCCGAGGGCTCGGCCAGCGTCACCGACTTCAGCGGCCGCGGCGGCATCCGCGGCTGGGGCAGCGACATCTTCGGCCGCGGCGGGCTCGGCGCCTACGGCAACACCGACGAGGGCAAGCTGATCGCCGCCGCCTTCATGGACGCCCACAACAAGCTGGTCCAGCAGGTCCGCGCGACCCAGCCGAACCAGGCGACGGTCGCCCCCGGCGCCCGCAGCGAGCGCGGCAACAAGGCCCTGGTGACGGCGATCCAGAAGGAGCTCAAGGCCCGGGGCTACTACAACTCCTCGGTTGACGGGCTCTATGGCCGCGGCACCCGCGGCGCCATCACGCAGTACCAGCAGGAGAACAACCTGCCGATCGATGGCGAGCCGAGTCAGAACCTGCTGAAGCACATCACCGGCGGCTGACGCCGCCAGGGGCGGCGTCGGAAAAGGGCGCCGCACCGCGACAGGTTTCCGCGAGGTCCATCTGCAAAGGGGCGGAGTTCGGCCATAGGCCGCTCCGCCCCTGTCGTTTCCGACTTGGGCGCGCGGGCTCCGGCGCCGGCCTGCCCGGCAGGGATCTGCCCTTTGACGGCTTTTTCAGGGCGGCGAAATCAAGTATAAGTTGCAGTTTTTCTTCCAATATTCATAGTTAAATCTGCTGAAAGTCCCTATGCCAGGCGATGTAATTGGTATCGGGGATAACCCTTGCTGGTATTTCACAGTGATTTGCACTAATATTTACCGGAATAAGAGATAAAACTTCCTCACTCTACCTCGGGTTGCGGAGATTTTATCTTCGCGAATACTATGAGACTTGGGAGGGGGCATGAGCAGGGCGGTCTCCGTCACCGAGCTGACGGTCGGTTGCGATCCGAACAAGAGTCGAGACTTCGCGCGTCGCCGCGGGCGTTCCTCGACGCCTTTCACGTCTGCGGTGTCCGGCTTTCAACGCAGCTTCGCCTCGCGCCTGGCACGGGTGCTGGCGGTCGCGCTGATCCTGCCCGGCCTTCTGGGCAGCGGTGCGGCCTTCGGCGCCTCCGAGGCCGAAACGCTTCGCAAGGCCCTGGAGGCGGAGAAGCAGAAGTCGGCCGCGCTCGAGGCCGAGCTCGAGAAGACCCGCAGCGAGACGCAGGACCGCATCGACAAGGCCCGGAAGGAAGCCTCCGCCCGGCTCGAGGCGCTCTTCGCGAGCGTCACCTGGAAGAGCGATCCGGAAGTGGCCGTCCTGCGCCAGAAGCTCGATGCGGCCGGCGCGGAGATCGCCGGCCTGTCCAAGGCCAAGGAGAACACCCGGGGCTACGCGAGCAGGCTCGAGACCCGGCTGCGCAGCATGAACCAGAAGGTCAAGACGCTCGAAGAGGCGGCGCGGGCGGAGGCGACGCGGGTCAGGGAGCAGCTCGCCGCCAGGGACGCGCAAGCCGAGGACCTGAAGGCCGCCCTCGCCGAGGCCGACGCGGCCCGCGCGGAGATCGCCGAGCAGGCCGAGCAGGCCCGCGCCAAGCAGGATGTCTGGGCGAACCGCCTGGTCGGCGCCAACAAGTCGGCGCTGATCGCGGCGGCCAACGCGCAGGCGCTGCGCGAGAAGCTCGACGGCGTCCAGGCGGAGCTGGACGAGGTCGGCGGCGAGCGGGACGCCTTGAAGCAGGAGCTGGAGAAGGCCGAGAGCGAGATCGGCGAGCGCATCGAAAAGGTCTTCGCGGCGGCGTCGAGCGACGCCAGCTCGCAGGTGGACAGCCTGCGAAAGGAGCTCGAAGCCAGCAACAAGCAGATCGTCAGCCTCGAAGCCTCCAGCCAGAGCTCGAGCCGCGAGGCGGAGGCGCTCAGGCAGAAGCTGACCGCCCTTCAGGACGAATCGCAGGCCTTGAAGGCGGCGGCCGCAAAGACGAAGGCGGCTCTCGCAAGCACCGAGGCGCTTCGCGGGGACCTTGAGACGACGAAGGGGCAGACCAAGGCCTTGGCTGCCGAGAGGGATGCCGCGAAGGAGGAGATCGCGGAGCTGGCCGAGGTCCTCCTGACGACTCAGCGGCAGGCCGAAGAGCTGCAGGACTCGCTGAGCCGGTCCCTCGCGGCGCGCAGGGAGATGGGCCAGCAGCTGGAGGCCGCGCTCAAGCGGGCGGAGGCGCAGGGCAAGGCGCTCGCGGTTTCCGAGGCCTCGGCGCGCGAGAGCGAGGAGCTGCGCCGGCAGTTGGCCGAAAGCGAGCAGGAGCTGTCCCGGACCCGGGAGGAACTGGCCCGCAGCCAGGCCGAGGTCGACGCGGCCCGGGGGGAGATTTCGCAGCGGATCGGAAAGCTCTTCGCCGTGGCGGCGGAAGAGGCGTCCGACGGCGATGTCGAGCAGTTGAAAGAGATGTTGGCGGCGGCAAGGCAGGAGATCGCAAGGCTGAACGCTGCTCTGGAAGAGCAGGAGGAAGCCGGTCCGGTCAACAACTAGGCGGGCCCTGCGTTCCGGCGTTGCGAGGCCTTGATCGGCAAGGCCCGGCGCCGGCGCAAAAGGGGGGCGCCCGCCCAAAAACGCAGGCCGCCGGCCGCGTCTCGCGGATGGGTGCCTGCTTTCGAAAGCAGGGAGTCTAGAGACAATGAGCCGTCGTTTTCTTTTACCGCTCCTCGGCCTTCTGATCCTGGCCGGGGTCGGCGAGGGCAGGGCCCAGAGCGTCGACCTTCGCAAACAGGCCGAGCTCGTGAATGCCGGCACGGTCGGAATCATCTCCGGCGGCGTCACGGGGACCTACGTGCGCTTCGCCTCCGATCTCTCGACCGCCCTCGACGACGGCTACGAGCACCGGGTCCTGGCGGTCCTCGGCAAGGGCTCGGTCCGCAACATCGAAGACCTTCTGATGCTGAAGGGCATCGACATCGCGATCGTGCAGTCGGACGTCCTGGACTTCTACCGCAGCTCGATGCTCTACCCCGACGTCGAGAAGAAGATCGCCTACATCACCAAGCTCTACAACGAAGAGGTCCACCTGCTGGCGCGCAAGGACATCGCCCAGGCCGCCGACCTGCGCGGCCGGAAGGTCAACTTCGGGACCCAGGGCAGCGGCACCTTCATGACCGCCAGCATCATCTTCGACGAACTGGGGATCGAGGTCGACGCCACGACCTTCTCCGAGCCGATCGCGCTCGACAAGCTCCGCTCCGGAGAGATCGACGCGCTGGTCTTCGTCGGCGGCAAGCCGGTCACCCTGCTGCGCGAGGTCGCCGCGGAGGACGACCTGGCGCTGCTGCCGATCCCGGCCGGGCAGATCAAGGGCGCCTACCTTTCCACGACCCTGACCTCTGAGAGCTATCCCAACCTGATCGCCGCCGGCAAGACGGTGCCCACGGTCGCCGTGGGCGCCGTCATGGCCGCCTACAGCTGGCCGGAGGACCACCCGCGCAGCGCCAAGGTGAAGCGCTTCGTGAAGCGCTTCTTCGAGAAGTTCGACACCTTCCAGGCCACGCCCTTCCATCCGAAGTGGAAGGAGGTCGACCTGCGCTCGGAGGTCCCGGGCTGGCAGCGCTTCGGCGCCGCCAGCACCTGGCTGGCCAAGAATCCCTAGCAGCCGCTGCCGAGGGCGGCGTTGAGGAAGGGGGGAGCAGAACGATGGATGCAACTCGCAGGGATCCGGGCCGCCATCCGACGACGCCGGCCGGGCCGGGAAGCTCGCCCGCGAGGCCGGGGGTCGCCGAGGCCCCGGCCGCAAGCTGGGCCGCAAGCTGGGCCACAAGCCGGGCCGCTCCAAGCTGGACCCTGGTCCTGCCGATCCTGGCCGCCGTCTTCCTGTGCTGCGCCCAGGCCGCGCTGGGCGCCAGCTTTACCCTGGAGGACGGCCGTCGGATCGAGGGCGAGATCGTCTACGCGCGC
>JAAUYG010096885.1_pt1 | contig 18547 bp, 11 predicted proteins | sample 7278091 | NCBI WGS metagenome assembly JAAUYG01 (sample SAMN14350201, study PRJNA611818) | marine sediment metagenome | isolation source: surface marine sediment (0.6m) | place: French Polynesia: Moorea | collected 2018-08
AACATCTGGCGTAGGAAGTGTAAAACTCAGTATATCTGGCTGGACACAACAAAAACATCTGGCGTAGGAAGTGTAAAACTCAGTATATCTGGCTGGACACAACAAAAACACCTGGCGTGGAAAGTGTAAAACTCAGTATATCTGGCTGGACACAACAAAAACATCTGGCGTGGGAAGTGTAAAACTCGATGCCACATTCTTTTCAACATATTGCTCACATTCAAATACACACGTGCTTTCACACCTAATAGTTTCCCACAACATAGCCGATGAGTTGAACGCCTATGCATAGTTCTATAAACAGTCTCCCAACGTGCACAGATACTTAAATGTCTGCCCTCGATGATTTCGTAATTATTATCGCAGCTTCGCGTAGAAATAAATTAATGAACGTACAATTATTCGGCGTGTTTATAAATTATAATGATTTTAATATGGCCCAAGTGTGATTAATTGGCACAAGAAAAAAAAAAAAAAAACGAGTTCAGTATCAAGCTCGGTATCAAGCATCTGGGATGATATAGGTTTGTGTATTAGTACGCCTGAGCATGCTGCAGGCCTCGTCTAGTGGTCACTACAAGCAAACAGATTTAACGTTCTCACCATCGGAGACAGGAGTCAATCAGTCAACTGGAATGTACGACGTCTGCTGATATGTATATCTGTATATCCTGAACGCACTTATGCACAGCTATAGCACGGTTGTATGTCATTACTTCTTGTGACTGTCTTCCGCTGACGTCACTCGGAATGATGTCGTCAAAGTTCCCGTATAATCATGACAATATGCCACGTTTTCTGTGTCCGTGACCTTGGCTCCTTTTGATGTGTACTGACGTCACAACTTCTTGCTGTGTGCTGACGTCACAATTTCTTGCTGTGTACTGACGTCACAATTTCTTGCTGTGTGCTGCCGTCACCAACTCTTGCTGTTTATTAAGTAGCTTGTCGGCATGTTAGGTGTCGGGGTATAGTTGTAGGAACTGTAGTGGGGTACAGTTAGCTGGGTTAGATTGGCGGCGCCGCTGTATGACATAGTGTTAGGAATGTACATGGGACCTTTGATATCGGGCTCGTGACCCGGAACCTGAAGATCGACCCGCAGTCCGGAAACCGGGGACGTCTCGCGTGCTTCCGGACTGAGGTGGTTTCCATTGGGTAGTGGCGGTGGTGGTGGCGGTGGACCGCCAGCGACTGCTTTGTGTGAGACGCTGGGCATCAGTATGGGATGATGGTGAGATATGGCGCCAAGCTCAGTCTCACTATGGGGCAGGGGTGCGGGCAAGGAAACGGCCATCTTCCCTAGGACATGTGGCTGTTGTTGTTGTTCTGCGTGCGGGTTGTGCGCATGGGGTGGCTGCTGCGCATGCTCGCTATCGCTAGCAACTTCCGGTGATTCTTCCTTTTTCAGCAGCAGACCGCTGTGAACGCTGGGAGATGATGGGCGCCGGGGTAGCTGCGCATGATTCGAATGCGCATGCGCTGGCGGGGCCGCCGCCGACGTCTCTATGACGCCTGCAGTCCCCATGTCACGTGGTTCGTCTTTGGGCGTGAGGCTGTCCTGGGACGGTTTGATGTCTCCATTGCCCCCTTCGCCTACTCCATCCTTCTCCTTGTCGATCTTCTTAGTCTTGTAGCGATGGTTCTGGAACCAGATTTTCACCTGGGTCGGCGTCAGTCCGATCACGCTGGCTAGGTGTTCCCGTTCTGGAGCGGAGAGATATTTCTGCGTCTTGAACCGCCTCTCCAGCTCATAGACTTGGGCCTGAGTGAACAGCACGCGACGCTTCCGTCGGGGCGGCATGGGTATGGCCAACCCAGGCTTACTCTGACCGTCCATACCACCTAGGTGACCCATGTGACCCATCCCTGGGGACATTGGAGACATGGAAGGCATCGTACCCATGCCGATGGGAGGGGGGTGGGGGTTCGGCCCCAGGCGTGAAACTGGAAGGGAAGAAACAGAATGGTTAACACAGGCTGGGGGATAGGACAGCCAGCAAATGGACAATTAGATGACCTCAGTCAGATGTGGCACTGGCAGATACATGTCGGCTTGAACAGTGACCAGTTTATTTAGCAGCTGCCTCAAATCGCAGTACGAGACCAGTATAGGTCAGACAAGCATATCAATGGTTATGCTTTCTAATCCCACTTAGTTTTTCTCATCTTTTGTTTCACGGGGGCTACTTAACATAACCAGTATCACGTGATTTTTGCGCTGTACGTAGCAAGCTTGTAATCTGGCCAAACATATTGAATTTTAAATTTTGCTCTGCCACTGTGGCCGGTCATTTTACGCTGGGCCGCCAGTGGGGTTCCTTTTTTGTGATAACACGGTGTTAAGAGGGAAACAAATCATTTCATAATGGTTTCATGTTTCTCGTGCCAAATGTATGTTTTTTTCTGTAGTTTAGTTCCTGGTAATTCATTTAAATATAGCTTCTCATGATCACCGGCATGTATTTTATGTGGGTTATGTCGCCGGCGATGCTGTGATCTGTAAAGTTCGGCGAAACATTAAAGAGGTGTGTCGGCCGGCCTTCCGGGCTGCAGCTAGCTAGCTGGCTGACTGACTCCTCCAAATGCAAATTTCACAACCAGAAAACCGTCGCATCAGTTTGCCAAAGGACTGTATCTTCCTTTGAAGACCGTATGTCAGACTTTATGAGAAGTTCGCAGTTTAAGAGAGAGGCTAGGGACTAATTTATGCTGGCGGACCTCAGTCGGTATCCGGCTTTGGTGGCAGGGCAGACGGACGCGTTTAGGCTCTGTGTCAGACATGGACACAATGCAGGAGTCTTCCGTCACTGGAGACAGAATACCTAAGTAGGCCGCTAGGCGGCAGCACCAAACACAAAACCCCTCCCAAATCTTCCCCCGGTTTATAGCCGGTCAATATTTGGCGATCTTCAGGCAGACAGCCAGCGCTGTTTGTAACATGTCCCGGACTATTCTCACCGAGCAAACACACTCTTGGCGTGTGAAAAATTTAAGAGCATAAATATCCAACTTTGTATGCAGCCGTCGTATTTCAAATGCCACCCGGTTAAGGGGGCTCCCTTTGCATTAAACGAAGAACAGAAGATCCGACCCAGCCGGGTGTCTACCACCTAAAAGGACACTTTGAAACAGATAAACATCTTCCAGCAAGCACAACTTAGTACTTAAGCCGACGAGTCTCTTTGACTTAATCTCTTTGACTTCAGCACGCCTGCATTTTGAAGCGCGCGAAAAGGCAGACGACACGAGAGCCGATCTTCAATTGCGCGCGAAAACTTGTTGAGTCGACGATCAGCAGTCTGCTAGACTAGTACAATGGTCACACGAACAAGTACTCTCGAGGTGCTTCCCGTGCAGTTGGAGGACATTTTTCGACAAATATCTGACACTAAAGGGGTGTATAATTCTTTGTATTTAAAGCTAATATTGGTTCTCTGCTATACGTAAATTTATAGCCCAGGCCGAGTGGTGGTCAATGAGATTTGAAAGCCCTTGTTCTGGTTGCTTTAAGCTATAGAAGGAAGACGAGGCTCTGGTTACTACAATGGGGCGATCGACGGCTCTCTAAACCTGGTAATTCATGAGAGTAAGTGGCCTTTAATCTGCATACTAGTGACAACTCTGTAGTAGCTACAGCCTGTAAAAGTGGAAGTTTTCGTACCAACAATGATGTAAGAGACTTGAAACGTCTCCATGATGAAGAGGTAAGGTGATTGGTCTTTGAGATGCGTTCCCTGTGTGGCTCTATGGCATAGATACCCCTTGTAATCATACTAACATTAAATCGTGATCAATTAAAATAAAGGGTAACATTTACCCCATTTGCGTAAATTCATGCCGACTATTAATTTTAAAGGCATCGAAGCTGTGCTGAGTCAACAGATAATATCTCGCTGATCAAAACCACGACCACCGTTTAACTGAGTTAATGTTTTATCAACGCCGACTATCCCCCTCCCACCCACCGATCAAAACGTTGCCACCACCACTTATGCCGTTGTTTTATTGCTCATAACTTGTGTCTGATCTGCGAGGAGTCGTTTGGTATCTGCCAAAACTGTCTGGGGAATGGATTTCTATTGAACTAGCAGTAGTAGCAATCGAATGATGTTCCATCAGCCTGAAACCATTAAACCATAGTCTGTGTAGGCTTTTCCCTATGCCTTTTGTATTAAACCTTAAAAATTTACTCATGAGCTGTTGTACAATTGGCAATGTTGCGAAGTAAATAACAGTCCCCGACTTCAGTACATTTCTGATTCCACCGTTTTTTTTTTTTATTATTATAGAAACCTTTATTTATTTAAACAGGTTTGCTGCAACAATCTACATGAGAATCGGGTAATGACTAAGGTTATCTTTCATACCAGACACCTTGGCATGGCAAGATTTGTAAAAGATGGATTATGCCAGGTCCACTTCAAAATCCCGTATTTTATACCTGCGCAATGTCACCTGTCCATTACACGCTTCATATGGCGTGTCTTTTAGGATGAATTAAATAACAAAAACTAGTGGGGCATTTCGGAATGCGTTTTTTCTACGGGGTTTATACACCTATACGAAGGTTTGGTTCTCCCATTTGCGTGCCTTCCGTTCCGGCGAACCCAAGAATTCCGACTGCGACACAATGTCGCCAGTAATAGATAAACACAAAATTCCGAGCACACATTTTTAAAACTCCAGGTGCGAATGCGGGTTTTATACTAGGCGGGAGGGGTGTGACGTAGCGATGTCTGTTTACCCGTTTTCTGCCTCACGATGGGATCTCTATGTGTGGACAATGTGTTGCAGTGCAACCGCCGCATGGCCGGAACAAAGCCTAGTAATCAGATTTATCACTGCACGCGCAAAGGTGCGGTCCGTGTTGAATCTAGCCATAAGACAGATTTACCCCGGTTCTTGTTTGACACAGGGGTTGTGGAAGCTGAATTTATCATCCAGGGGTAGACTGCCCGAGAACGGCTCAAGTACTTGTGCATACACGGTTATCTCCCTTGATATCACCCCAGTGAGCGATAACAGGGAGAGTTCGTCTGCCACTGTCACCACACAAATACACATGCGCGTTCCTGTTTACTTTTCGTTGAACTTCTGGCAGCGTTACCGTGGGGTTGGGAGTTACAGGGGGGCAACGTTACCTTTTTGGTTGGGACTTACAGGGGGGCATCGTTAACAAATTTCTAGCATCGTGACAGGAGACGTGCAGGAACCAAGCCCCTGTCGTAAATAAAACATCCAGACAGGTCAGACGTGTTAAAAACTTCAGGACACAATGTCTATGGCCGGCAGACTCATGGGTCAAGTCACCCGAAACAAGGGGCGTCTTCACATTTTCTCATTCGAAAAGCCTACTGTCTTCATTCCAACGTGCTATGCGTTGTGTGAAACAACATGTCACCACTGATCACACGTCACAGTGTTTTTTACGGTTGTTTCCTATTTCTGGAAGACTACAACTTTAATTTGAAAATAGAATTTTTACCAAATATGAAAGTAAAATCATGATATGGCAACTTCCTTAGAGCTCTTCTATTTCTTTTTCTCCTTTACTTCTTCTTCTTCTTCTTCTTCTTCTTCTTCTTCTTCTTCTTCTTCTTCTCAGTCTTGTAAAACAACAATATTCACTACACAGACTCAATTAAGAAAATATCAAGATACGGTTATTATAAGGCCCCGATATTGCGGTCACAAGATGGTCCTTGGTCAAATTTGGAAAGCCAAACGAAACCTCAGACAGACGCCGTTGGACGATTAAAGCACGCGTTGACAACGACACTCAAAAATGTTGTTGTCAGTACTTCTCGACCGAGTGTATTTGGGCACGACTGACTGGTAAGTGCTGTACTGACACTGGCTGTATATCAGTTTGATTTCTAGCGCAGCTACGGAGCTCTAATTAGGCCCACTACGGTGGACAAACAAAATGGCTGACCGCCATATTTCTGTCGTCTGCTGTCTGTGGCTGACATAATATATTCCGAGGTCAGGTCGGGTCACGGGTTCTCAGAGTAGAGAAAAAAACAACTTTTTAAAAAGGAAGAAATTAAGGTTTTAGAAAGTGATTACAAACATGTTACCTAAATGATTACAAACATATTACTTAAGTATTAGTTACAATGTTGTGTTTGGGGACATATCTAAGTCTTAACGAATGCTTGTGTTTAGCTATTGAGTAAAACACATACCACAAAAATTAATATAAGACTATATGGGCGTGAATTTGAATTGCTTAATCCTTTACGCTTACGTCGCATTCAGATACATCCAGAGCAGTCCGTCAGGGTAGGGCCGAGGGGTTTCAAAGCTATCCAGACTTGGCCTGGTACTTCGACGCAGCCTGGCTAAACATGTGCACTGTAAGCAATTAGGCTGGTCACAATGTGTCAGGGGATACATACTGGTAAAGAAGGGCCGGAGGTGTTTACAAAATAACTAACTTAAAAGTGCTACTGTTAAAAGTGCTACTGGCCATGAATCCCGGCCATGGATGTTGAAATTGAAACATGACGACACTTATTGAATTTGCCCCTATAAGGCGAGGTAGTTGGTATGTGTAGTATTGGCTTATATAAACTATATCCGGGGAAAATTGACAGCCTCGGGGTTACCGTAGTATAATACCGACTACACAGGAACACCGGACGTAGCCAAGCACTGTGCCGGGCACTGTGTCACTTTAATACACCACAGAAGAAGGCGAAGCAGGTTTCCAAACTCACCACGCATTACGCCTCTGTACGGACATGTATACTGACTTTCTGTTTATTCCTCCTACAAAGACCAGATAATAAACTCCCCCATTTATCCGGATATGACGTATAGTTGTCGTCTGCCAACCAAACAATTCCCAGAGCGACGCCACACCGTTAAATCTGCTTTATTACACTGACCTAGAGACACACCTCGAATGGAACGCGCAAACATGGCGACCAACTGCGGCTTGGGACACCAGACCGCACACACACACGCTGTCACCGGGTGTTGACACTTCCCGTGCTGGGCCCAGTTCGGAGAAACTCGTCTTTTCTTGGTGTGAATGCTTCGAGGGACAGTCGATAGCAGTTTTGTCGTAGATTCGTTATGTTGTTGTCTTAGATTGTGGGTTAATTCAAAACTTTAGGCCCAGAATCGTTTTCAGTTTGTTTTTTTTAATTTAAACTTGTTCACGACTTTTGCGGTTTTAATGCGTAGAAATCAAAAATCATTTCCCCCAAATTGACGTTGAAATTGCTTCCGAATCTTCAACTTGAAATACAGGTGTGCAACATGGTCTTTCTTTAAATACAAATGATATGATCCTCACAGAGTGATATCGAGAGAGAAAAAGTATACAGTATTCACTTACTGGAACATTTGCATACTCGAAATATGCACAAAACTTCCATGGAACTAACTTAAAGCGGTACAAAATCCGATAGAAGTAATTTCTTAACATTACAAAATAAATGATTCATCTAAACCGTCCAAACTCCATTCTAAATAATCACAAATAATAAACTAATAAACTATCGTCTAACCATGTGTGATATACGTATCTTGCCTTGGATTTTGTTTTACATAATTATAGCGAGATTGTGTGTACTTACAGGAAAAGCGCGGGTCCTGGTTCGGGCTGTACCAGCAGCCTGGAGTGGTCTGGCGTACCATGTCTGGGCTGAACGCACTCAACTCGGTTGGCCCACTGGGGGAGTACTGAGTCGGCAGTCCCGGCGTCCCACCCGGAAACTGCGACATGTAGTTGCTGTACGGCGACGCCGATGACGTCATAGCGCCGTTCATCCCCGCCGGCCCCATGGTTGTCATGACAGCGGTCTGTCCCGGGGAGGGCTGGGGGTGGGGGGCCTCTGGCTGACTCCCGGCTTTGTACACTGGATCGGATACGGGGGATCCGGAACTGGGTTTTCTGACGTCACTTCCGTCTGTCCCCGGCGTCAGGAGCTCTGTCACGGAGAAAGACATGTCTGGTCAGTGAGTTAACAGAGTGAGCAACGAGAACATAAAAAACACACAGTTTATGGTAAGAATGGGATTTCAAAAAGTCTGCGCCGAGGTTTAGACAAGGGCGAGCGATGTTTATCAAACCTCTCAGTCAAGTGACTTCCTGTTGTAGTCTCGTGTTAAGGTAACCAAGTGGCGAGCCGAGGAAGCAGACTCAAGACGTGACAAAAAGCCTTGGTAGGATATCGCCACAGAGGTTGGCACGCGTGTTTGCTTTTGTCTTCTTGGGCTCTCAGAGTAAGTCGAGTCCCCACTCTTCTTTTTCTTCTGTGGGTCCTCCGTTTGGAGATCCCGCGGCTCCCGTAGAGTGGTGCTTCAGGCTTATTGAGTCAGTCCGGGCCTTTAAATAGCTTTGCTGCTCGCTCTCTCACTCCTGAAGAGGTGAGACTGTGGCAGTGTGTGGGGGTAGCTAGGTAGGCAGTGACGGTGAGACTGTGGCAGTGTGTGGGGGTAGCTAGGTAGGCAGTGACAGCCCAGCATTAGTCTGGGACGCACACGGCACCTATCGTCTGCTCCAGCAGGTACCCGGATGTCACAATTACTGGTTCCTGCGACACACTTCGGACCGTGAGTCTGGATTAGTTAGCGGGTCGGAGTGACTGGGGTTTATCCTGAAATCCCGAGGCCATGGCCTCGGTTTCCAGTGTCGTTTGCTGTGACGAGCCACTGAAGCTCGTGTCGGGGCACGGGTCTGAAGGTGAGCGGAGATTAGCGTTGAGTTACTCAGTCTCTCTCCCTCTCCCGCTCTCCGGCGTCAGTATGGGAGAAGTGTATCGATCCAGTCACTCGGATAGATTTCCGGTCCTGTGTCGCTAATGCATGTTGCCGGCGTTCTGCTCACTGAAATCTCATCCCGCCGACAACGTGGTAACGGTATTATCGTCCACGGAAACGTCGAGCCAACACGGGATTTTCGGTGAGGAAAGCTCTGGACGGAAAATCCGGTTCCTCTCTGCATGTGCCAGTTGCGTTGTCAACTATAACTACTACCCTGCCGCGGCCTGTCCTATAGGGCGACACGGTGACAGAAAGACACCCCGAGCTTCAGTCAGTTCAGCAGCCGGAGACTGATAAGAGCGACCCTAACTCGCTCACTCACTCCGGCAGATTCCACCTTCTATCTATCTCTGCCTCCTCCTGTCGGCGGATTATCTGGCTGTGGCTCGGTGACCGGACGGACACTATGGCTCTGGACTTTGGATCCCAGAGTCATATACGCATACAGCCAACAGGGTACACAATGCAACAATCGGCCGCCTGTCGGCTCTGTGAATGCGAACAGCAGCAAATGAGTTGGGACTAAGATTTCATCTCCGATACCTGAATCTGCATATACCAGTTCAGTCTAGTACCCCCCAGCACTGTATACACACAGTATGCATGCAGCAGGGGAAGCACAAAGTCCTCGGACAGAAAAATACACGGCAAATAAATCCGCGGGGAGGGAGGCAGCACCTACATTATACCGTGTAAAGCCATGCCGCAGTGGTGGGCAGGCAGGTTAAGCCGGAGTATTTAAACACCGGGCACGACCAGGCTGCCGTTCAAAATCAAAATGCACACTTCTGATTTGAGTAAGGTGGCAGGGTATCAGATATACGGCTGACTATGTCACTGGATGCATAACAGGCAGGAAAACGGCTGCGCATTTTTTTTTTTTTTTTTTTTTTTACTGAATACTAGCTTTGCCAGGCCCGGCGACAATTCTACCGTATATCTACTGTACTTAGTTCAGTCGTGCTATAGTTATGACAAGCTCTTGAACTTTTTTCTATAAAAATAACATTTTAACGACACTCACCAGGGAGAGATCCCTCGGTCCACGGACTGGCCTTGCCACGGAAAGCTCTCCTCTCGGTCAACCCCTCTCGACATTTTACTGACTTTTAAAAAATACCGCTCTAATAAGTTTGGGCATTTTGTAGAAGTCTTAGAAGTGGCTCCCCCCTGTTGGGTTGAAATGCTAGCGGCAGGTGGTGCATTCGAAGTTACTGACCCCCACCCCAGCGGCACCCCGCCCCCCACCCCCCAGTGAGCAGTACAAGTACAGGCAGTCCTGTCTTGTCCCAGGCTCGACCCACCTCTCACCGGCAGCAAACCAGCGACAAGATAGCCACCGTCACCGAGAACGACGGCAAACAGCGACCTGTCTGTCAACGAAGGGGACAGTACTCGAGAGACACCAAAAACAAAGACCACCCGCTGGCTGACTGAGAGAAATGTCACAGACTAGACTTCCGCAGCCAGAGCCTCCGGGCCACAGCCGCAGATTTGTCCCCAGCACTGTGAAGCAGCCTAGCTGGCCTTGGTGTATATCCCCACTCCAACTGGAGCTGTGTGTTCCCCATCCCACACGGCCATTCCAGCAGAAAGGTGGATGCCTAGCTCATTGACAACTGCAGTGTTATGGTACAAGGCGAAATCCCGAATGTCCCCCATTACGGCCATCCTTGCAGAAAGTTGGATGCCTGCTGGCTCAGCTGCAAAGTTTTAGAAGACGAAATCCCGAATGAGTATATTTTTCGCCTAAATGCGGATCCTGCCAACTGTATACAATTGACCACGATCAGCCTCTAGTAACAAATATCGAACAGCTAAGCTAGGTCCCGGAGCATAGATCTTGTCTTCCACTGTTAATAGTTTTTGTATTTCACCCAGAAAAGTTTTAAACACTCAGTGTTGCACTTTCTGTGAAATGTTGAAGTCCGTGTCACCTTCTTATAGCAGTCTTCACAATATTTCCCATCCCTTCTTGGTGGCATTTTTGTTTGTAAGCTAATAAAATCTAACATGTCACAGTTCCGTAAGTCAATAAGAAAGAAGACTGTCGTAAAGATCATGGTGCATAGGTATCCCAAGTTCAGTTTGGATGCGTCAATTTTAATCACAATCTCGGGTAAGTTCGACCCTGTGCATTTCCCTATTACGTTTTTCGTTGAATGACGTACCACGTGCCTTTACTTACGATATCTCACAGCTACAAACCAACTATCAGTTTAATTGTATCTCCAGTTCAAATTTTTACATGCTTCTTTTATTTTATTTTTTTACGGTCATATCGCGTATAGTTGTGTTTTGTGAACTTTGTAAACTGTTGTTTTCTAACTATTTCTCTTTTGCAGGCAAATTAAAAACTGCACTAAAAACGACGTTCGTCGGAGCAGCGTTACTGAGTCCTCATTACAAAGCAGCCACGGCATTATGTTGATTTCGCCGCCCAAGTCACCGCCAACTGCGACCATCCAGCTGTAGTGGTATCAGTCACTTGAAATATCGCTCAGGCAGAAATCCCTCGTCTTGTCTTTGATTTAATCAGCAGATCCCTCGCTCCATACCTTTCCCCCAGCCTCTGTTAAACCGGCGGTAACTAGGGCATTGTTTACCTGACTGGCAGCAGACGACATACACAATAATCAGGGACGCGGGAACGTTGAGAGGCTACCGTATTCTCTCGAAAAGCCAAGGGTCGCAGATGGTGAAGATGACACTCCAAGTGCCGCCTTGCAGGGAGGAACAAGTAGTGGTCGTCCTAACCCCAGAATACAAATCCTGTCTCCTAGTTTAACGACCGCTGGTGACATATGGCGCGTGCGTCTTCTTATAACTGGCCTTTTATGTTTACCTTTTTAAAAGAGTTTTGTCTGCTTTTCAAAGGATTGTTAAACAATCAATTATCGATTTTTTTCTCATTCTTCAATAACTAAGTGGAATCGGAGGATTATTTAAAGCGATTTTGTGTCCTTTGTCCTATAAATTGTGACACAAAATCCGCCGTGTTTGTCAAGTGTGACTGGAAGGCGGGACACGTATTAACGGCAGGTTTGAAATCAGTTATCCTGTGGCGAGAAGACCTGCCAGATAGTCCTGGTAGATTTGTCATTCACCTCGCCTAATGAAAAAAGTTACAAGAAAAGTGTGAAATGATTTCATACTATTAACAAGCCATGACAGACATATGAATAAATGTTTAAAGTTGTAGGTGCTACATACAACTAACATGCAACATTTTGAATTTACACAGGGGGTGGGGGGTGGAGAAGGTCTAATACAGCGACAGCCCACTATGTTACAACTCCTATCAGTGACGTTAAAGCTAGTAAGAAATCCTCCATCCAAACTGCACTGCACAGTGTGTGATGAATTGATTCAATACCTCACTGGAAATCGGTGGCTTGGCACCCAAAAATTGTCGGGCGTAGATCGTTCGGCCCAAACAAGACAGGTCCACATAAAATCACCACGCATACACCTGCATACACCACCGAAGCACGGAACATTCAGCTGAAGACATTCCAAACAGCTACACCAGAATATGTGTTAAAATGATTTTCAAAGACTAGCTAGTCCAGAAGTCTGTATGTTTAGTAAATCAGTAAAGGAATTTAGAGCATACACAACGTGCTTCATTAAATTCAATAAATTTGTACCCTGTGCGACAGGGTTCCCACATTTTATGGCACTACAAAATATGGTACTTCAAATTGTGGATTATGCCACGTACATCAACGGTGTGACAACCATAATCTAACTGGTCTATATAAACAAGGAAAATACATAGTGCAATAATAGTACCGATTTTAACAGAATAATTATATTAAAATCTACAATTAGCCGAAACTACTTTAAGAGGGTGCAGTGTTTATTTTTAAAATGTGGCAGTTTTTGTGTTTGCTCGCTTGATATCGCCTACTGTAATATTTCATATTTTTGCGACTGGATGTTGATCCGCGTTTTAAACTCAAGTTTAAACAGTCCAGAGACTGATATATTCACAAAACATTTCACTGACACACTTTAGTGTAAACATTTCTTAATCTAGAGACTTTCAAGGAGTATCTTGTTAACATGTTCAATTGAAAAGGACTACTGCTGTAGTATTGGTATCACACATTGGCAAAATGTGGATAAATATATCTTAAAATATATTAAATCAATATAATGTATATACATAATATTAATGTAACCTAGTACAATCAATATAAATTTTTATGCTGTATCACGTCTGGAAAGTATTAATTACTGACTTGTCTGAGGCATTTCATATTTTCTGCCACAAGGAATGTTCTAGAATGTAAGATCAAACGCTTCTGCTCGTTATTCCTAGAGGTAATGCAATTTCTGGCTGAAGTTCTTAATAAAATTTAACGACAGACCACAAGTTATCTTTAGTCAATACGTTTTCCATTCGGAAGGCCATGTCCATGAACGTGTGCCGCCAAATAACACCTCGGGACACTGCACTGAAAGATCCAACCACTGGGAAAATTCAATGGGATCTCAAATCCATATACAAGCACATCGTGTTGACCCTTCAACGTACAATTGGAAACATAACTCGCCCCAAGAATAACACACAGCTTACAATTGCCCTTCTAGAAGCTGAGAATGGCTCGCTCTCGGGATGTCAAGGGCCCTGTGCTTCAAGCATAAGGACTGGGACTAGGTTTAAGGGTTCCACGTTGAGAGGTTTTAACACAAACCACAGCTCCAGGCTTCACCGTTTGCCTACCTGTGTAAGGCGTTCACCAGAAGTACAGCGTGTTGATACGAGAAACATCGTTCAATGGAAACTTTTGGAGAAATGGGAAGAACACGCTAAATATCGTAATTGGATGATTCAATTACGATTCTTGACCGCATAATGGTCATGTGAGCCTTGCCTTTTGGACATCTCCAAACGTTAGAGATAAATGTTTAACCTTGTTTAAATCTTTTAACCTTGTCAAATATTTAATAAAACTTTGTCAAACATTTAATAAGATTTAACTTTAGCAAACATTTAATAAGATTTAACTTTGTAAAACATTTAATAGGTTTAACTTTGTCCAACATTTAATAAGATTTAACTTTGTCAAACATTTAATAAGATTTAACTTTGTCAAGCATTTAATAAGATTTAACTTGTCAAACATTTAATAAGATACATATTTTACGTCGGTTAATAAACAACAACAAAATCATTAGCACAATATAACGGGCATGAAGAATCGATTGTACTTAACGAAGTGAATTGAAACGTACTTAACAACGAAGTTATGGTGACACAGAACACTGCATTTATAATATAACTATCTTACAAACAGTATGAAAATATAGCCATATAACATGATTATGCCGGGGTAGTTTTTAAAGTACTTTACCTCTGCCACAATGCTTAATGCCTATTTTTCTAACGTTTTCCAAATTTTATAAGCCTGATAATTAAACTTGCATAATTGTCCCGAAACCTGGTGTCTGTAAACATTCGATTTTTCCAACATTATATGGTTTTAGTAATATACCTCTATTGTACTTAGAGGATAATTTTGAATACATGCTAAACACCCCTGTAACAATAATAATAACCTTTAGATGTTCAGTGTATAACAATGGGCTTCTATCTCTAGGATCACAGGTCGCTATATGATATAGAAAGCATCAAAATCATTTAAACAAAAACGAAAACCGTTGAGTTGAACATTTTCGAACGAAATGAACTAATGATTGAATAAATGATTCAGTAAATCAAAAAGTGATTGATAGATGAATATACACTAATCTGCAAACTTAAATTGTTGCTTACGAGTCAAATGAGTGAGACGGTAACTCCTATACAAGGCGGCGTCACTCCTCCGTCCGTGGGTTCTGTGACAGCTCAGTTTGTGGCTGAGACCCTATCATTGTCACAGGGCTGGGCCTGGTCGTAAAGATTAAACTCATGACTTTATGGCGGCAGAGTGTGTGGTTCGTTCAAATAAAATTAACATTTCTACCGCATACGTGGAGGAAGGGGATGAAGATATTATGGACGGCCCTGGTCACCGGGACGTGACCGAAACCTCGCACAGAAGGCAGGGGACAACATCTAATCACATCTGAGGATAAACGTAAAATTCTGTCCCCACCGTCTGCAAATGGAAGTACCATAACAACGGGAGTCGATCAGAGACATGGGGCATAAAACTGCCGGTTTGTTTGGATATTCCTAACGATCTTCGTATTATCGCCCGGAATATGTAGGAAAAAAATCTGGCCCAGTGTTTGCGTATGCGACCGAGGGGCAAATCTTGGCTTGCCATGTTCGGAATTATGGTCACAAAATCCGGGTGTCACCCGGGTATATATGTGATTAAACGCACCGTGGGACCCCGAGAAGCATTAAAGCTTGTGTGAATTTTATAATATAAAATAAAATAATTATAAAATAGGATCTCAACAAATATGAGTTGGCTCTCTTTTGCAGCCTTTTCGATCTGTCTTTTGATTTAGCAATGAAATGGCTACAGTTGACTTCCGCAAACATATATATTAATTTATTTGCGTATTATTTAGCCTGTTCTGTAATTCATATATCTTGTGAAAACGTTTCAGAGGTATACTAAATTTCTACAGATTTGATAGTGAAAGTAGCCGTTTTTGTATCTGCTCTAATATATATAGTTTATTTCGCTTTTTTAACCTTGCGTATATACCTTGAGCAAACCTTTCTACCAAAGTGCCTGTCGAATTTATACTATGCCTTTGCACGCAGCACAGGCGTTTGACAACCGTATAATAGCAATGGATATGCTAATTTTATTTGGTTGTATCACCGTTCCTGTTGCATTGTATTTACACGGGTTACAGCTACTGACATTAACTGCCACACATTGCAATATATCTAATATTATCGCATAATCCAAACATTTGGAATCATTTTTAGCAGCTTGAATACATAATACAGAACTTGATAGACACGCCAGCAAATTTTTTTCGCCGATAAATTGAAACCCCGAGTAACTGTTTATCAAGCCTATTTTAATATTGGTTAATGATTAAGAGACTTGCTGACAAAAACTGAAATTAAAACTCATAAGTCTTAAATCTAAGTAGCTAAAATAATAAACAGACCATCCGGTGGTGATTTGAAATGTATCTTATGGTTGCCAATATTATGTGAAACATCCTGGGCCTGCTATAAACTTGTGCCTCCTAAGTAGAAGACTTCAGAATCGGTGTTTTGAACGGAATTGCTGAAGTCCATAGCAATACATGCACACAGGCAAAACGCCCTGATGTGAATATTACAATCAATGAAGTTTCTCGATCAGTAATGGAACGACACATTCTACATGTATTTTACTTAATTTCATGTGTGTTATTATACAATCTTTGAGTGTACAAAGGTCAAATATTCTTCTCTCACTGACATACTTATATAAGGCCAATTGGGTTTCTGGGGAGGTCAGTCAACCGTAACTGCCTACTCACTGTATTTGGTCACTAGGTTCATCCCGCAGCCAAGGCAAAGTGAAGCAGCAGCAGCAGACGACACTCAGGAAGCCACTTCAGAGCACACGCCAAATGTGGCAGAGACCACACTCCGCAGCAAAGACACAGCGCGACGATACAAGCCCTGTATGGATGCAATTTGTCTGCCCTTTTAAGTTTACTGCAATTTAACGTTCGTCTAAATATCGCCCACCCATCAGAACGCTTTTTCGTCCAGTCCGTTTTGAGCGCCCCTGACGTGCTCTTTAATATGACCACAGAGGATTAACACAGTTTTTCTTCGCTGCATTATTCCCGTTAACTCAATTTGTCCATATTATCAGTGCAGATTGACAGGCAATTATTCAGCCCCAGGGGAAGCCGTCTTATCGTGGTGACTGGGCAGAAGACTCGCTGATAGTCATGATTAAGTCCTCTGTTAACCTTGTGGCAGCCACGGAGTTATATCCTTCTTCTTCTATGACGTATTCGTCTGATTAATCGAGAGTGTCCCCAGATTCTCATAGCTGAGAAATGTGCAAATTAATTAAGGGTGAAATAGGGGTTTATGCAGCTGCATACAGCTCAGCCTCTCCATCCTGAGATTTGTGTCAATTTGAAACTTAATTATTTGGTGTTCAGACCCACAAATACAGTGAAAATAGACTCTATTAACACCAGATACGGTCCTGAGGCATGCCTAAATAAAAATAATAAGTTCTAATAATTGTAGTAAATTGAGAGAGAGAGAGAGAGAGAGAGAGAGAGAGAGATGTACAGCTAAATCACTTTTGTTCCTTCGCAACTTTACTAATAGTGACCTAATGTTTAAATCAGTCTGGCCAGACACAACAGATGTGAGATCTCCCGTATATGGCACTTGCTAGGGATCCTCTCTCCATTGTGGTAATTAATTAATTTGCTGTAACACGAAGACAGCAGATAAGACGTTTAACAAGGAACTTCGTGTAGTGCACGGAGGATCTACTTGTGTGCGGTGTGCAGTGAACAAAACAGCACCTCGCTTTAAATGTCTAATAAGCATGATACCTTTAATGTGTACATTTAATTATCGAGACTAAATATAGCTTAACATGACCTCTTCACGGTAACTGTACAGAACTTACCATGCAGAGGTCCTTTTTAGAACAATTAATCAAGCAATTAAATAAGCAATTACACACCTCGAAAACATACACGCTACCGGATTATATTACAGATGTTTTAGGTACAAATTAACCGTTAATAATAAATAGCGGCGCAAATTAACACCCATGTATAAGCGCCAGTTAACATTTTACTTGTTGAATTGGTAGTTCTTACTGAACACCAGTATAACACAGCTAGCAGTTAGTGGCATAAAAATGACCACCCCAACATAACCAACTTACCGTACTTTAGACGAAGAAATCCAAGGAAGTGCAGTATCCTAAGCTTGATACTCAGCGAGTTTCTCGTCTGTGGGTAAAACTGATTGAGACAGAGTATATGGCATGTATCCCTGGGCAGCAGGCCCAAGATCGCTTGCGCTCTAATAAGTAACCCGAATAAAAAATGACAGTTCCTGCATTACATGTATGTGTTGTTCCTCGCTGACCAATATATACTGCCTGAGGTTTGCCAATGACCGAGGTTTAATACAAAGTAGCGGTCAGCAGTGGTGGCAATGACCACCTGTGACCATGGGTCGCCATTATTGTGGAGGGTGTCAGGATTTCAAATCGCTGTCATTGGACTGAAGGCTAGAGACGGAAAGTATAGCAACTGTCATATCTGGGGTATCGCGGAAACCAAGACAATACCAGCTGTAGTGGGGGTACTATGGCCCGGGTATACGTACACACACTGCTTGCCACAGAGAGAGCTTTAGGTCGGCACAGCTTTGCTATTAAGTACACTACTCGACTAGATCACCAAGCTATGACACCGGTGCAATGGCTGGTCTCTTGGGGGTTGTCGCCTTTGCAATGACAAACAAAGAGACCGCTATAAGAAGCTTGTAAAGCGAGGTCCGTACACTTACGGACAGCAGCGTGCGGAAACAAACCCACGGGACTCGGTAAACCAGGAAAGGACTGACGCAAATATTTAGTATTAAACTGAAATTTATAAGTTAGACCAGAGCTTCGGCCAAGTACGGTACGCAGGGGGCGTTCTAGAAGACCTGCCCAGAATTTCTGCTGGACACTCTGTATAGTGGCGCCCCCCCCCCCCCCCACCAAAAAGAAAATTAGATAGTTTTATGTGATGTTTTTGTGGTATTAAAATTTTTGTTTGTTTAATAGTTTTATAATGTGGTTTTTTTAGTGTTTGT
>JAAUYG010111545.1_pt1 | contig 18542 bp, 13 predicted proteins | sample 7278091 | NCBI WGS metagenome assembly JAAUYG01 (sample SAMN14350201, study PRJNA611818) | marine sediment metagenome | isolation source: surface marine sediment (0.6m) | place: French Polynesia: Moorea | collected 2018-08
CCAAGAGTACCAGGGGCGTAAAATCCAGGAAACCCTAGAACTTGTGCGCAATGAACCACTAAACTCTAGAAAACCTTTTTCACTGGAAAGAGAGACCACCATTTATGATGATTGCAAAATTCATAAAGGAATGTATGGGTCTGCGAGACAAGTATGTCAATACATAAATCACTCCAAAATGAAATCCTTTAGAGTGGACTGTGATCCCTACGCTTAGTTAGGCTGGAGTGTTGTCCCGGCCAATATATAACTATAAGCACAACGCTAATTGTACCTGCCATATTTGTGTTTATATGTCTCGTTCTATCTGTATAGTATTAGACGTAGTATATGACAATACACATGTACAACATGCTGTGAGTCAAATAAAAATTGATTGATTTATTCAAGTTATTCCTTTAGGATAAACAAAATCCGCCGCATAAGAAAGATCCTCGGGATAAGAATTTTAGTAACTTTATGTCGCTGTCCTGTACCATTACCTATCACTTCCGGGAAGAAAAAAATGTACCCACACAACGTCGATTAAAAATTATTACGATACCCACTCTTTGTATTTGCTGGAGATAGCCTGGATAAGTTTTACGCATGCTGCTAGGCATTTTACCGATGTTGAAACGACCTAGTACCTCGAGAGAGAAACAGTGTATCCAACATATTAGACTCAATATACTATAAATGACAGTAATAACGTAACTTTGATTTCAGATACATATATTCGTTCTGTGTATGTGTACATTAAATTCAAATTTAGTGAGAACATTCTGCGATTATTTAACACTTTTACTTTAATCTTTCGTTGGATATTTTAAGCAATTGCAAGTTACCCAGCAGGGTACTGTAAGGGCAGGTAAACAAGATGCCGCTGAATGAATTAACAACAAATTTGGGGGAAAGGTACTTCCAGACCATTTTTTGTTTTGTTTTTCAAAATAAAAATGTGCAGTATCGTGAAAATAGCTGGCCGTAGAGCGAAACGGACCAAAAGCTTTGGGTACCCGGGGTATGTGTATGTGTAGGGTATTTTTGACAGTAAACTGTTCAAGATCTTCTGAGAGCATTCGGTGCATGGTGCGATTTGCACGAACATTGTATCGCGAAAAAAGGTTGGTCAAACAGCAAAACGGAGAAAGGTCTGGCCACTGGAAGTAAGTGTTTCGCCAGTGTACCCAGGATAATTCTCAGCATGAAGACTTCAAGGTCATATCTTTTAGTGCTTTTGCGATATTAACTTCATATCTATCGCTGGTCGCAGTAAAAAAAGGGAGTGAACTTTAGGATCACTGGGGACACTAATAAATATGTGGTATAAGCAAAATGAACTACCTACCTACCTACCTACCTACCTACATGTACCTACCTACCTACCTACCTACCTAACCAACGAACCAACCACACAAACAAACAAACAAACAAACAAACAAATAAATATAATAAATAAATAAATAAATAAATATTTTAATAATTCAAATCAATCAATAAATTAATATTGCGGCTTGGACAAAAAAGAAGAGACATTCTTGACGAGAACTTTTAAACGTCAGCTTCCGAATGAATAATGGCTAATAATGGTGCCCGTATATACGGAACCACATAGTACCTGACATCCTTTACCTTCCGTAGTACAGGATTTTACACCAGGGAATGCATATTAAAACTTGGAATAATTATTTAAAAAATTATAGACTTCCGCACTTGTAAGATTAGTTAAGAATAATATTTGTTGTAGTGTATTCGGCCTCTAACGCATATAGAGTAGACGGCAGAAAGCACCCAGAGCCGGTACTAATCGTAATTCGCAGTGATTTAATAACGCCTGACAATATTAAATGACAGCGTGTTGCAAGCGGCGGGCCCGGCTAGGGTGTGCTCATTTCCGATTTTCGACAACCTTGTAATCTGGAACTCGGGTAACTTTTTTTTTAGAGCGAAAGGACCAAAAATTGGGCCTCGAGGATAAGTATTTAGTCTGTGCGGGGTACGTTTGACATTTAAGTGTTTTATGTCATTCTGAGGTCATTTGGTGCATTTCCAATTTTTGACTTTGTCACTCGAAAACGGTTTATTGTAAAACAAAACTCACCAAAATGTGGGCCTAGGGGGGTAAGTACTAAAGGTATACAGGGTACCTTTGACAGTTAAGTGTTCAAGGTCACTCTGAGGTCATGCGGTTCCAATTTTTGACAACCTTGTGTCTCGAAAACGCATAGTCGTAGGGCGAAGAGGGCCACAATTTGGGCCTATGGATGTAAATACTTAGTGTATACAGGGAACTTTTGAGAGTAAAATGCTCAAAGTAACGTGCCTCTAAAATCCATTGCTAAATAAAATGGAGTGAAATTTTTGACCCGGGTAAGCTAGTAACACATGCATATACCATGGTATCTTCGACCGTGTGGTGTTCAAGGGTCATTTGGTGGCCATTCGGTACGTATACTTGATGTTTCAAAATGACCTGTAACTCAAAAATGACTGGTCAGTGAAACTGACTCAAATTGTGAAACTGGTGAAACAGTGAAACTGGTCAAATGACTGGAGTGAAATTGACTGAAATTGGGATTCAGCAACACCAGTTCACAGCATATGTGGTGCTTCGCATGTCTTAGGGAATATTCAATCGCTGTCTAACTAAATGGGTCATTTTGGCTTTCGAAAATCAAAATTAGGATTAGTTACCTCAACTACATAGCTACAGTGCAAGCATAGACCTAACTTGGTCCTATCTTGCAATGACCAATCAGAGCCGTCAAAAAGGTCCTTAATTTGGACTCATCTTCACAGTCCCTTAGATGTCCCTAATCAGGTTCCACCAGAGATCCCTGTATTTTTTTTGGTTCCACTGTATATCGCCCAGCGGTTTTGCTCTATTGAGAGTCCAGAGTCACTGCTAGATTTGACCTTGAGTGACTTGAAAGTGAGTCGAAGGTCACACACATAATAATCACCTCCACCTCGGAAGTCAATTAGGATAAAAGCTAATGAACACTAATATGGGGTCATGCATATGCAGAGTGTATATATGAATTACCCCCCAAATGACCGTTAACTCTACGGTAACCGTTGAAGGCCAAAGGTACCCTATATGCTGAACTACTGCTACTGAACTACCCATGAGTCCCAAATTTCATACCGTTTTGCTCTACGGCCGGCTACAATGGTGAATTTGAATTTTTCGAAAACAAAAATCGTTAAAAATCCGAAACTCAAATTAAAAAATCCGCAACGCAGTTTGTTGAGGATCACTAGAAGGAAAATGCAGGACAAGTCTGAAAACGTTTGGCTGCGATTTGTAGGAGTAGCGTTTTGGAAATTTCACTCCCATTGGTCCCATGTTAACGAACGTGCAAAAAATTCACTAAATTTAAATTTTAAAAATTTCAACACACCGAAAATTTTTTTTGTGTGTGTGGACCACTAAGCAGATAATTCAGGAGAAGTTTGAAAAGATTTCAGCTGCGATTTGTAGAAGTAGTGTTTGGGGAATGGTGTTTTCGGAAAAATCGCAAGTGCACTGGATGACCCCAGAGTGACCATTAACCTCATATGTTGTAGCACTGATAGAGTCCCAGATTTCCCACCGTTTCCCTCTACGAACCGCTCGGTTTCCAGATAATTGTTTTTTTTTTATTTCTCCATATGGTACAATGGTGGATTTGAAAATTTCGAGAAACAAATTATTAAAAATCGAAAACTCAAATTTTCAAAAATCCCCAACGCAGTTTAGTGACGAACATTGGGATAAATTTCAGGACAAGTTTGAAAACCTTTGGTTGCGATTTAGAGTAGGAGGAGTATAGCTAGCGTTTTGAAATTTTCACTCCCACTGAGGTCCCATGTTTAACAACAACAACAACAACAACAACAAAATAGTTGAAATTTAACTAAAAATTCAAGTTTCAAAATTCAAAACGCATTTTTTGGGAGGACCTTTGAGAAGAAAATTCCTATTTCTCCTGAATTAGTCTGTGATTGTCTACCATTTGTGGGAGGAGTAGCGTTTTGAATTTTTGCTCCCCTAGGGTCCCATGGGAACACGAAAACAAATCGTTCAAAAGTGGAGATCTATTTTTTTTTTTTTTTTTACTTTTTTTCGAAAATTAAAATAAAAAGCAGCGGAAGCTACAGCGATCAAACTTGAAAGAAATTCACACATTAGGTACAGAGATATTTACGGCACAGACAATTTGGAATGCCGTCCAAGCATCATGCTAGAAAAAAAGGCGTACTAGTGAGAATTAAAGATCTAAAGCCGAAAGGACGTCTGCCACATCTAGCCGGAATCCCGGGCTGGAATACCTGGCTCACCTGCAGCTTTTTGGTCATTTTCTGATGGACGCGGCCAGCCGTGTGTCCACCAATACTATTCCTGGCGCGTCCATCAAAAAGTGTAAATAAATAAATAAATAAATAAATAAATAAATAAATAAATAAATAAATAAATAAATAAATAAATAAATAAATAAAATAAAAATACTCGGCCTGCAGGAGGTCTTCCGGCTACTTCCACATCAAGACGTCATTCAAGACTTATAATTCAGTCCTCTTGCTGTTCCAGCAAGTGGAGCTACAGATTTTTCCCGAGTTGTTGTTGTAGTAGTAGTAGTAGTAGTAGTAGTAGTAGTAGTAGTAGTAGTAGTAGTAGTAGTAGTAGTAGTAGTAGTAGTAGTAGTAGTAGTAGCAACTGGTCAATTGCCCGGGGTATCAGTCATGACTAGAAGTACACAACCAGTGGAATATTTTTATATCGTATCAAGCTCTTCACCTTGCATGTACGCCTCATAGTCTGAATGCCTCTAGGCCAAGAAAAATTTGTATGCTCCCTGCTTGTGATTTTCCGTGTACCTGATATGATGAGGTGCATGTCACGCTTGGCGAAAACTAATAAAAATAACCTAACTAAGCCTCCCCCGAGTCTTCGCCCTCGGCTTCCCTGTCCATATAAATCTGCGCTAATTCTAATCACATTTATCCTGTCCCCCCTGGGACGCGGGTCTTCCAGTCCTACATGTATCCCCTCTCCCTGAGACCTCACACTGCCAGTGACAACGCTAGCGCCTCCCTGACCCCCAACTGCGTGTAAACTGCGTAATGAATGGCTCAATCACAGGTGCCTATGGTCATTTAGGCAGGCGCAAGATAGGCTCAGCGGATTTGTATGACCCGGGAGATGGGTTCGGGAAAAGGGCACTTGGCCAACCCAACTCCCTGCAACTTGGCAGTCGATAATGTTGGAATAGAGCGGTTCTATGGAGAGGACGGATGACTGCCGTGCAGGCAGGAAACACACTGGCTTGCCGACCGGCCGCATGCACAATTCCCTCAGCAGCATCCTCTGCCGCTCCAGCAAGCTTCAGTGATGCTGGCCCTGTCTGAAACGTCGCCCCGGCCAGAGGGATACCACGCCGCGGCGGAGTGCGGTCCACAGCGCCGGACAGACGGTATGCCACCGCTTGAATGAGACAGAATGAGGCCTTGCCTTCTGACGGATTGTATTTGTGACGACTGGAGTAGCTGCTACTTAGCACAGCAGACCAAAACGGGATATAGTTTGGATTTTGATTACTTACGCCTTATTTTCTCCGGTTTGCGAGCTGCATAAGAAATTGAATGACACGTGATAGCGAATGGAAAGGACTGAAAGGTCAGATGACCTTCTCTCGCCGTTGACATCTTCTTTACAATTATCATCCTTGACGGAGAGCGGGAAGTTGTCGCGACGCCCCGCTAATGAAATTAGACGGTCTGCTCAATTTTCCGAGGCGGATTCCTGATGAAACTTTACACGTTTCCTCAGTTTTGTTGTAAAGACTTGTTTTCCGGAGGCTGGCAGGCAGCTGAAGGCAAATGGACACACTGGGATTAGAAACAGACTCCGGGACCCAGTTCACGTAGATATTGTACGTTTTCATTAACGCGACTCGCTAAAGAAAGAACGGTCTCTTCTTTAGGTAAGTTATCATGGCATCTCGAGCGCAGTTCTAGATTTGTGTGCCATCTTTGACTCGCCGTCTGAGAATCATATGCAGCGGACGTACCTTAATTAAGGCCAGTTGATGATGTAATTGTGGATATCGTGAAATTCGAAAGTGATCGGATGTTACAGCATTGACATAAGCCTGGGATAATTGTTGCTGAAATTATGGTTCCGTGTAATTTCAAACCATTACTTTATAACCGCTGAAATTCCACAAACAAAGGAAAAGAAAAAAAAAAGAAAAAAAAAAACATCATTTACTTTCATTGTTTTCATCAGAATGTAAAAATATAGTTCATATGGACATGCCCGAGAGTTACCTAGTAAGAGTATTCCAGAATGTGAAAATATACTTTCATGTGGACAGACCCGAGAGTTACCTAAGAGTATTCCAACGTGTGCTGTAGTAGACAGACTCCGATCGTTTATGACATTGTGGTTGACTGAAATGAAAACCAGCTGCATGTGCTGTGTTAACAGCGTGCTCGGATTCTCTTCTCGACTTATTTGTGAATGTGTGCGACGGTGTGTCTGGTGAGATTAAAATCGCTTGGGAAAAAAAGAACCCCGTGCACCTACATGGGTGCCACAGGGAGTTTGTTTTGATGCATTGATTCGTCTAACAGCTTGGTCAATAGACGAAACATGCCTGACAGGGCACGATGCAGTGTCTAGGCCTCAGACACGACATGCACGTCTCGGGACTGCTGTCAATTCTAAGCAAGGGTTGTCATTGACCAGATGAGATGCTGCCGATTCTTTGTTTACTGTGTTTAAATCTATATCATCGAGCCCAACAACATTTTGATTTTTATTTGCTCGAACAACATATCCCACCTGTGCAACCCAGCACTTCTCATAACTTTCAATTAGCTTGTCCTATTCTACTGCTTTGTATCGTTGAATTTCTGATATTTAGGTTTCAGCGTATGCTCCAATATTTAAATTGCCTTTTGATACCAGTAATTAATTGGTCCCGAAGGTTAGTGCCGTATTCTACGAAAGAAACACTACCACACGACTTATTAGAGTGAGCCTGATTGCTTTCTGTTTTCAGGGCCGTGGGGCCAGGTAACACCAGACGACTGGACCCTCCCGGGTGATGTCAAGCGAACAGTATCGGCTTTCCAGAAGAACCCGAGAAGGTCAATGGACATCCTCACGCATGTCCTCGGGCTGCAGCTTCCTGTCGTCGTCGTCGTCCTCCTCCTCCCAAGGGGATCACCACCCACACTGGTTAGCAATGCCCCGGTCGGGTTTTAATTTCAGCCGGGCAGCAGGCACTGATTTGCGACATTTTTTCTTTCCCTGACGACTGCGAAGGGATGTATCGGCAGAGCAGCGCCTAGGGAGATGAAGCCATGCAGAGTCACGCCCGCCTTGCTTACCGGGCACTTCCCTCCCACCGGAGCTGGATACACCCAGCACGGATTTAGAGGGATTAAGTGATACTCTAAGAGCGTGGGTAGGAGGATGCACTGGATATTACCCTGGAGAGGTCATAGCCTGTCCTTTTTTCACCGCATCTCTCCTTTGTATACATGCGCGAAGCCGATGTTCTTGGGTAAGTGTGTTGCGCCAGAAAAACACAATGGAAAGGTCAAGTAAGAGCTGGAGCAATCTGCAGACCCGTCGGAGTGTATAAAGATGCCCCCAACGCCTGACTGCTAGACGTCACTGCCCAGTGCCCACCATGCAGTCCCTCGGCCTGCGACTCATCTGGATATCGTGCCTTTTCCACTGCGGTCACGATGCCTTACGGGACGACCGTTCTGTTGATGACGCCATCTCTGACAAGGACCACGTCCCGGATATGCCACAGCGGGCGGAAAGTGTTGCAGGATATAGTGCTGTATTCAATGTGTCCGGAAAGAATAGCATTATGGATAAGATATCGACGAGCAGGAGTCGTCGGCAGCAGCAGCAGCCGGCAGCTGGCTTCCTCCCTGACACCAAATCTCCGGAGGATATCTTGGGAGATGAGTTTACTGACGAGTTGCTACTCTTCTTCAACATGACGGAGTCGGCGCCTCTGTTGGTGGACGCCGCCCACCATAGTGACGGAATCAGTATGGGAAGGACCGCCAACCTAAAAACGGAAAAGAGGTCCTCTCCGCTCGGAATACCGAATCACAGGCAAAGTATACCACGGACGAACGTCTCGGAAAACGACCGCCAGGAAGCCCCACTCAACAACTCCATTGCCTATACGAATCTAGAAGAGAACAAAGAAAGCGAGCCTGACTTGTTCTTGACAGGGCAACAAAGGAATACGACTGTTAACGGATCGGAACCCAGTGATATCCAAGAAGATAGAGAAGACCTTAACACGACGTCATCAGGATATGTTACAGGTGATGGAGACTCCAGTCTGTCAGGATTTCAGTCCGGAACAGCCTCGACCTCCACTGTCCAAGAAACGACTACTCCGCCAGATGACAGGAAGGTCGTGTTTATTGGGGGTCTGTTTGAGAAGAGTGGTCCGTACGGGGTGTCAGAGGAGACGGCTGCCAGACTAGCAATCTCTCATATCAACCAGCGGCAGATCCTGCCGGGTATCAGGCTCGACCTCCTCACCAATGATACCAAGGTAGGCACAGCAAGCAAATTAGCGCTCGGAGATGTGTATGTTGCTATTGTGTGTTTCATGTACGTTTACATGTATTGATATCAAGCTCGTGGTCACATACATGCAAGTTGCATGTAAACAGCAGATACAAGCAGACTTGCAACTCACATTCAATTTCTGTCTAAGCAGGCGCTTCTTGGTGAATACTAACACGATTGCACAAATTTCATTACAGGTAACCTTTATGCGAGTATGATAGAAATAACACCTATCGTACCACAGGGAGATTTTCAACATTTGTCGCTTTAGTCATATCACTAATAAGTCAGCCAGACCACATAATGAACGCATTTTAGCTCTGTTTACACAGCAGAGCTACTGTTGGGGAGCGGGCGTCGGTCATCCGTCGTCCGTCCATCCTTTATCTTAGGTTTCCTGGAAACCACTTTATGAGTCCTGACCAAATTTTTTTGGAAGCCACCTATCCACCATATCTTCAGACCACTTTCTCTTTTTTCATTTTTTTTTTTAATTTTTACGTTTTTATGATTTTTTTTCTTCATTTTCGTTAACATGTAACCCTATGGGACCCAAAATTTTAAAAAGCTACTCCTGCCACAAATTGCTCCGGAAGTTTTTTGTTTCAAACTTTTCCTGAATTTTGTCTCCAAAAGCATAACAAAGACACTTTTTCAGATTTTTTAAATGTTGAGATTTTAACTTTTGACGAGATTTTTTCGTTTTGAATTTTATGATGGGGCTATATGTCGAAAGCTGCTCCTTCCATACATCGGGACCAAATCTTTTGCAAACTTCTCCTGATGTTTTGCCTCAATATCCTTCACAAAGTTACCTTAAGATTTTTGAAATATTGACCGTTTCAAATACCATGAAACTTTGAAATTTTAACATGGAAGTCAAAGGGAAAATCCTAAAATCTCGAATATCTGGAACACGGCTGATCGTAGTACGTATGGTAACCGGGGGGTGGGGGTCGGGGCTAGGCTATTATCTGTGAAATAAAAAATATGGCAGTTCAAACTTTTTTGTCAACACAGAACCATATAGGACTAGAAATTTCAAAACTCTACCTTTCCTACGATTTTCATCTGACCTCAGCCAAACTTTATGAGGACATTGGCTACTATGGTGGAATACAGGCTGTTACTTTTCACATTGATATTTAAATATGGGAGTCAATAGGAAAATCCTAACGTGTAATATCTTGAAAACGGCTGGTCGTAGAGCGACACGGATGAAAATTTAGGACTCGCAGTCCTAGGAACTGTATATGTAAACTGCCTTCATGTTCGATTCTTTTAGTTCCGTTAGGGGTTATTCGGTGCACTTTACAAAATTTCCGATAAGATTTGCAGAAGGCTACTTCTGCCCCAGTTTTCAGCGAATTCAACCAAACTTTATGGACAATATGTAATCGGGAAAAACACATGCTTTTACGTTTTCTGACGATCTGACAAATTCTAACAGTAATGCGGCACTTTGAAGATAGGTCACCTCAGTTACATTGTCAATACCTATAAACTGTCTTGGTTTCATCTCGCAAAGGTCAAGCAGAGCGCCAAGGCCCCTGGGCCTATTGTTAATTAACTGGAATAACTTTTGCCCAAGGCAGCGATTAGAAACCCTTACAAATGCAAGTAAATTTGTATATTCCTACAGATTTGTGCGTCAATGAAACTCATCGACAGGCGGACATTGTGGTAACACCTTCGATTATTCTGCAGCAATATTCTCCTCGGTCATGAATATTGAATAACGCATGCAGCATCAAGGGCACTCAAACAGCACTTTGTCAGTACATATAGACAAAAGTAAAAATACATGTAGAAACAAATCAGTAATGCAGAAAATCTTTTGCACGGGCGGTTTAATATCATTGTTCAGTGTCTAACTGCTCATAGAAATTAACATATGCAACTTTAAATTAATGTGAACCTTTCCAAAATGATTGCCTTTCCAAATGTAACATATTTAGAGGATTATTAAATACTATCATTTTTATTTAGTAATGCAGGGAAGAGAAATTGTCGGTGTGGGATATCTTTAATGGTCGCCATCTTTCCGTTCTTTAGTGTACTGTTCATTCTTCATTCCTTACTCTGATTCTTTTCAGTCTCTAGTGAAGCCATGGCTGCTTGATTTTCATTATTGCTTATCTCCATCCTTTGTTATGTGTATGCTAGTTCTGTTCTTCTTTACTTTCTCTTCCTTCTTCCTTTCATATGTCCTTTACTTCTTTCCTTCCTTTCTTCTAAGCTTTCTTCCAGCTTTCCTTTCTCTGATCGTCCATTCTCTTTTTCTTGCTTTTCTTTCTTCTTTACATTATTTCTTTCTTGCTTCTTCTTCCTTCCTTTCTTCCTCCCACCCATCATTCAATCAATCAATCAATCAATCAATCCTTTCTTTCTTTAAATTTCTTTCTTTTGATTCTTTATTTATTTCCTTCTTACTTTCCTGTTTCTTTCTTCCTTTCTTCCCTTTTGTCCTTCTTTCCTTATTTCGTCCTTCCGTCTTCCTTCACGCCTTTCCTTCTTTTGTCTTTCATAGTTCTTTGCAAGCTTTCTTGTTTCTGATCTTCTTCATTCCCGCCTTTCTTACATTCTTTCCTTTTCCGCTCTTTGTTTTCTTCCTTCTTTTTGGCCTTTTCTTACTTTTGATTATGCCCCTTTCCTTCTTTCCGCCTTACCTTCGGAATCCGTTCTTTATCCTATCCTTCATTTACGCTTCCGCCGTGCCGCGTTATGGGTGCGAGACCCCTCTATTTCCGCTAACCATGAGTGATGGATCTCCGATAGAACACCTACATATAACAGTTGCCAAGTTGTTAGTTTTAGCTGCTGATCGAGTTTTGCAACCTTAATATACACTGGCGTAGTGCTTACATTATATAACAGTGTATTGCTATTGGTGTTACATATGTTCTTGGCGCTCCCGTGTATCTCCCCCGCTGTCAGAACCTATCATCACCATCAGCATACCGTACCCACCCCGGCCGATTGCACTCAAACGGTGTGTCTAAGGCGACGGCATGGAAGCTAATCAGGGCCGAAGTTCTCGAAAATACTTAAGCCTAAGTTTGGACTTCAGTCACCAATCTGAGCAATATGATTGGACAAGAATTTAACTGAAGTCAAAACTTAGGCTTAAGTATTTCTGAGAACTCCAACCCAGTTGTTCAGCCGTCCTCATCGACTAACAACCTGAACAACCTCCCTGTCCCCAGCAACCCCGGCTGACATCTGAGGACCTCCGCCCATGCCAAGCTGAAGGGCAGCGAATGCTAACTCAGAATGTGCTGAATATTAAACTGGGCCACTAGAAAGGCGATATTTGACGATTTGTCACATCAAACACCTCACCCCGCACTGGGGAGAGCTCTCGTTGGTGTCTTCCTCTTCCTGAGGCCGGCGAGAGTCCTTCCTGGCCGTCTGTCGAGGCAGAGAGTGCCAGCGTGGCGGAGCTGACGTGAACTGAGCGACGCTTGGCGGAAGGGCTGGGAGTGAGAAATCAACCGTGATTAATTAGATCGCGAATTCCAGAAAGCATCAGCAAGAAAGTTTGATCATATGCAAACGTGATGGGAATAAATATTCTTGTACATGGTCCCATAACACGTCTGGTACATGTACATGTTCGTCGTGCACCTATTGGATGCTTCGACTGAGAACTGTCAAAACGTTTGCTTCCAATATTCAGAAATGTTAATTTTTTTCGGCTTTATTAATGCATCGAATACCTACCCATCTCTTTTGCTTTACCTTCCTCTTATTACAGACATGTTAAACATAAAACTGTTTTGTGGGTAAAACTGGCTAATAGAGATTTGCCATTTTCTCCAAGTGCTTGTATTCTGCAACTGATAAGTACACGTGTTGATTTTGACCATTTTTGAAAAATGCATGTTGCATGGAATGTAGCAATCTAGGCAAATGAGGAAATAACTGTTTTATTGCGTAACTGGACCCCAACATACATTTATTACTCACAGCCCCACGGTAGGGTTAAGTAAGTAAGTAAGTAAAATTTTTCTTTAACATTTTCGATTTCTTTTACATTAAGGGTTACCCTAATGGGGAAAGCAAAAGTGCCACACTTATTGTTATTTAAGATTCCTTTTAGCTGTTAGGTACACTGTGTTACGATTGGGTTTAAACTGCACAGAGATTTGGCGAATTTTCATAATAAATGAACTACGGGACAGCAAATTGAATTCACAAAGTAAATAATACATTTCGGGTGGATTCAGTTGAACGTTTTTTTTTTTTTGTTTTGTTTTTTTTAGTTCTAGAACTTGTGTACCGCATTGATTGCAGTGTTTATCCGATCCTAGGGCAGTCTGCTCATTTCACCTCCACACGCCAAGCTTGTTACATTGTGTGGATCAAAATATGACCTGTTGCGTTCGCAGCACCTAAACCTGACACCAAGATGATACCAACCGTTAAAAGCGTTCATCACGCTGTCCTACACAATGCATGCAGATGCAAATAGAAAAAAATGTCACCCCCATTAACACGCAGATGGTGATTTCAGAAAATCGCGTGTGAGGAACGTGCTCAGATGGGGTTAATCAGAATGCCTAGAAATCGCACGTACATGGAGAGGATTGTCGACCAACTTGCTTTTAGACAGGAAAAAAGGACCCCCTTATCCCCAACAAAAAGTGCCAAATGAAAACCGGGTATACTTTTGCGGCGTTACCACCGAGCTGGCTTGTTCGTCGTGTCGTCAACGCGTCAATTTCCGTTCAGGCATGTGTATTCTTTTTTTTATCTGTCTAGCCACGATTGCCATATGTTACAGCAATAGCGAGCGAGTTAACATGTATGCGGCGACAGTATTGATTCCAATCACAACTTGCCAAATGCTCGGATATTCAAGCTCTGACCAAATATTTACTTCACAAACCTTTTATCTCTCCCCTTGTGGCCGGCTCTGGTTTTCCGTGTCTTTCTGTGCTGGCAGATGCCGTGAGTCGGAGCCTAGGACGAGCCCGAGGAAGTCTGAGACGACGAGCCAGGGAGTCAAAGGTCGCTCGGGGAATTGATCTCTCTGATTGATTGGTGTCGGGAGGACAGCAATCGTCGGCTGTTGTCTCTGGTCAGGCTGAACTAAAATGTCACGACTTCTAACAATGCGATACCGCCTCTTCAAATGTACAAACATTCCAACATCAACCGCCTGTCTGACTGCTCCCGGCTGGCGATTCCTCACAGGCAAACACGGGGTGGAGAGTGACATCGACCGTGTCTCTCCGGAACTGTGGAGTGAGGGCTCGCCTTTCCCAGTGAGGAATGGCTCCGCTAGTTCCCTTGATTTCAGTTAAAGCCACGGGGATGCAAATTGTGAAGCTGTTTCGTAGTTTAAATAAAGTACGTTTACCTAAACGTATAGTTGTCCGTAATGAAACTCAACAGGAGCGAAAGAAATGGTTTCAGAAACTGCTCTTAATTTTTTGCTTATTTTTGCGCACATTCTAAATATAGCATAATTTGCTGGCATGATTGATATCGTCACTCAAGTGCATGTTCCATTTGCTTCGTTCGGATTCACGCTTCCACGCGTGGACAGTTTCCATATTTTTTTGTAACATCGCTCGACTTATTATTGAATATAGTAGGAAGGAATACTGGTCTTGCACACCAAATCAAGAATGATTGGCATTTTTAAAGGGTGAAAGAAAGCGCACCATCAGTTGGTACAGTGTGTGTGTGTGTGTGCTAATTATCAACCCTCCGGCAGCCGGAGGGATCGGCTTGGTAGCGCATTAAACAGGCCAGGCGCAGACAGAGGGATTGATTACCCCCTCACAGAACGGCTTGTTTTCCTTATTAAGATGAATTGGGCAATGGAGCCGAACTGAAGATAAGACTTCAATTAGCCCCCAGCGCGTGGCCCTTTATTCCCATCAATGAGTCCTTAATCTTGCCGGGTTACTCCGACGTAAGGGCCCGCTGACGAAATGAAGCCAGCAGCTGTAGAGAGCTTGACCCGCATCCTGATAGATGCAGCTCGATCGAGGCAGCGAGTAGGAGATTATTATTATCTCGGCAGAGAACCCAGTGAATTTATAATCTAATAGGGGTCTACTTACCGCTAACACGCGAGTTTATTGCAAGCCACTCTTTTTTAAAGAGGAGAAGAAATATTCTGTATCGAGAAGTAATATTGAGGTTTTCATCGTAGTTGATTAACTGCTGTGTTTAGATTAGATATATACAAATGTATTCACGCGATTGATGATGGCTCTTTTGCTCCACCAAAATGTAAAGATCAGCACAATGGTATATTGTATGATCATACATAGGAGATTATGGACTGCTAATATGACGTTGTAAATTGTAAAGGCTCTTTTCATCAGTGCCCAATGCTTTTTATGTTCTACCATCATACTAATTTTATTTTATCAAAATTGATACGCTAACTGAATTATAAAGTTTGGCGAAAAAACACGTTGCCAGTCAAGTCATTCTAATTGAATTACGGGAACCTCAGCAAAACCTTAATTAATTTGTCGCCATTGGAGAAATGACTACTGGCTGTATGACAAAACCCCTGGGAGAGGGCGGCCCTGACCCCAGTATGATGAATGAGGACATTTTTTAACTCAGGACGCCCGTGGCCGGTTACACAATGAGGCATGTGCGATAGCCGCGGTCGATTTGGCACAACACTGGGTTTTCTTTCCGTAGATTACACAGAATCCCGGCTATTGAATCGCGGAGAAATGCCCATGTGTTCCTTCCTCTGCCCAGAAGTGACAATCATGGCAATATCCGCCGTCTCTGATGATTGACCGCCTAGGTTGTCTGCCTTCGGGCCCAGTGGCCGGCACCAGGTTAGTCAGACGGACTGGCCCGAACCCACGGCGAGTGGTCCCCAGTGACGACGGGATCTTCCCCACCCGCCGCATTACTTGCCGGTCTGGCCATCAGAGGCCTATCATCCCGCCCAGTCGCTGTCGCCTGGCCCGGCCAGGGTTGCCCTAATCGTCCGGGAACAATGCCGCTGAGCCCCAAGAGAGCCGACGCCAGCCGCGGACCACTCAACCGAGTCGCTGATGCCTCCCGTGGGGGTTGGATGCCGCGATAGGAGGTTTAGGATCCCTCTTCCTGCCTTCGCCCCATGGCCACCACAGAGCAATGGATGAGTGTCGCCCCTGAGGCTCACTGATGACAGGAAGGGCAGGAGGGAGACATAGTTTATAAACTTGTCACATTCCCAAACCTCGGACAAGGGGGTGCAATAGGACTTCCGCACCATTAACGAGCTCGTCAGTACTGTGTGATTAGAATTTAAAATGGCTAAGATTTCCCTGGCTTATGTGAGGTGTGTGGGGATTTATTGCTAAGTCAACGTGTACCAAATTTTATCGGAGAACATTGACATTTTCCTACAGCCAATCTTGCTTGCCAACAGTAAATCTCGCAGGTCTGTCTACTTTGCTGCACCAATGTACTTATTAGTGTGTGTATGCATTTCAGCACTTACAAACTGTCTACATAAACTGGTAAAATAACTACTGTGATTATAGTGTAATTTTTGAGTCCAAAGTTCAGTAATATACTTAATAGTATTGGTGGAAAATATTGACGTATTAAGACAGCCCTGCAAATGCACACAAATGTGAAGAAAGCTCTTCGGGTGTGCATTGATTGACACTCACATTCCACGTTTTCACATACGTGGAATACAATTTAGAGGCGTATGGGTTAACAGGGGACTACGCTTTGATAGCCACTTTGATAGCCACACAGGTGTAATCTGTAGGAAAGCGTCAAGACAATTAAATGCACTCATTAGAATTAAGCAAACTCTTGACAGAAAGTAAAGACTCTTGTATAAAAGTTTTGTCATCCTGTGAGGCACTGTGTAAGTGTAAAATTAATGAGGAAAATGGAAAGAGTACAGTAAAGGGCACTACGGTTCTTCTTGAACGACAGCTTTGCAAGCTACGAGCAGCTGTTAGTTAAATCTGGAAGGAGCTCACTATACCTTTGTCCAGTAAGAGCTTTAGCCATCGAAGTTTACAAATGTCTGAATGAAATGAGTGATCCCGGGCTGCGGGGAAACTCTGCCCACCCATAGCTGCTGCGGGGAAACTCTGCCCACCCATAGCTCCGTCGCCACATGACTTTGCAAAAAAAAAAAAAAAAAAGAAGCGTGAAAGTGAATACCGCTTTAGAGATCAAAGTGATGTTACACTACCGAATTTTAAGACCATTACATACGGAAGAAAATCTTTTAGATACTGTGAAGCACATGTCTGAAATAGTGTACCCCACATACATGTATAAGATCTGAAAAGTTTTAAGGAGATGATAACGTCATGGCCTCGTCCATCGTGTGATTGTGTTTTATGTAAGGTTCTTGTGGCTTTTAATAGTTTTTATGATATGTTCATTGACTCATTGATCAGTGTACGAAATTATTCTCACCTGTTCGTACCCGTCATTTCATATCGAAAAATAGCTCGGGCGCTAATGTCAACTATTTTAACGAAATCGACAATATATTCTTGTTCTTATTTACTGAATACATGAGTTGACTGGATCGATGCAACAAAGTAGACATGGATAAAATGAAACTCTTTCCAACAGAAATACATGTTCTGCACTAATGACCCTTTAGTCCGGGCAAATTCCATGTCGGGTAAATTGCCCTTAAAACTTACTTTACGACGGTCAGTAACCACAATGATCAAGAGCGAGTAGATCCTCCCTGTGACTGAACAGCAGCAGTAATGCATCTGGATACAGACTCGATCAGCTGACGCTTCTCTGAGTTAGAACATTGCATTCATTACTGAGTGAACCTGCTAGGTTTAATCCAGAGTTGTTGGCTCGACCTCATATTGTCAAACGGCCATCGTCGTTCATTCCGACATGCTGGGTACGATAGACCCTCTGGCTCTCTCCACTGTGGAAAGGGAGAGAGGGTCTCACACAGTTACACGCGATGAATGGCGATGCCTAACCGCATGCTCTAGGTAATCCCACACATAGTCAATAGGATTGAGGCCGCCTAGTACATGAATAACATAGCCGTGTCATCTTCTCCATTTCCTCAACGTCAAGGAATCTCCTCCAGCATCGACCTCTGTGAGCAGGAGCATGGTCATGGTGGAACACCTAATTTCTACTAAAAGGTATTCTGGCGTATGGTAGCATTTGCGCATCGCTGGTACATGTATGCATGGTAGAGGGGACAATAACGTTACATAGAGTAGTAGTAGTAGTAGTAGTAGTAGCAGCAGCAGTAGTAGTAGTAGTAGTTGTTGTTGTTGTTGTTGTTGTTGTTGATGATGATGCTGTTAGGTATTACAGTTGCATTGGCAATAGTAGAAGCAACAGCAGTAGTAGTGCAGTAGTTTTGTTATTTTAGAACCAGAGGTAGTAGTGGTAAAATATAAAGATATGTCAACGGTAGTACTACAGGGTATATAAGTGTGACAGGTGTGTCTATACATCTGTGTAAATTTTAGGGCAAAAGATTATTTATCGCCAAAGATCTGTGTTGTTGGGAAACGCCCATTTAACACTCAGATACTTTGATACAACCTAACATTCATTTACACAGCAAATTATGCCTAGAGTTCTATAGAGTCATTTAACTTACTTCCAGTTAAGAACTTCTCCTGTTGTCAGTACACCTTCCGACTGACCCACGGCTATACACATCGAGTCAGTTATTCGTTCACAAGACAGGATGCGTAAGAAACGTGCCTCTGAAACGTTCTCTCTCATCACTTTATACCACGTCGCTAGTTCTACAACGAGCAAGGCAGGTACCAAATCAGTTATCAGTTTTGGGTGCCTTCAATAGATTACCCGGCGTATGACGTAAAGCCTTTAGGTACATTGTTAGTAGATGATTGCATAGTTTGGAAGCGTGCATGCATATACATGTATAGACCATGTAGACACAGACAGCGAGCCACAGAGTTAGAGACATAGAAACAGAGAGAGAAACAGAGAG
>JAAUYG010014580.1_pt1 | contig 18532 bp, 18 predicted proteins | sample 7278091 | NCBI WGS metagenome assembly JAAUYG01 (sample SAMN14350201, study PRJNA611818) | marine sediment metagenome | isolation source: surface marine sediment (0.6m) | place: French Polynesia: Moorea | collected 2018-08
AATTTTATATGGTAAAATGGGACCGTCATAAACCATAAAAAAAAAAACCCAAAAACATTGTGGTTTTTTTTTTTTTCTCTTTAAAAAATTTTTCCCCAACCCCCCCCCCCCCCCCCCCCCCATATAATAAATGTTCCAACCGGCAATATTTAATACTTGGTTACATTTAGATTGTAATTTGTAAAGCATTGTTATGGAACTCTAAAGCGGCATAATTCCAAAAATAAAATTACAAAATTATTTGCCATTTGGATTTCACATCTGGTGAACAGTAATGAAAAGTCACATGAAAGTTCAGAATATGACAATGACATGAAATTTAACTTGGTGGCATAAAGGGCCAAAAAGGAATCTGTGCAACGTGAAAAGCCTGGAACTCGTAAATCTGGTGCGTATTGCAACAGTCATCGCAATCAAGAAACACTAAAAGGCTAGTATACAGGTTTTAAAAGGGTTTGCCCATGAATTTAAGGTCTTCTTTTCAGGCTTGCCATTTTGTCAAGCGTCAGTCTATATGAGAGCTGAAGAAAGATTCCTATCAATGTCTACACCTAATAATTTTACAGTCAACTACATAAAAAACACAATGTATTTTGAAATTCAGATAACGGCAGGGTATCTTTATCATTTGACCCCCAGAAAATACATGTACACTGAAACGTGGAAGGACTCAGATAATCATCAGGTTACAGGACTGCTTCAGGATAGCTTAAATATCCACAAATTTACTAATAAAAGCAGACTGTATCATCATCTGCGTAATTAAAAATGGAACAATGTTGCACCTTTTCCGTCATAATAGGCCACTCGTTAAAATGTTGTACTTAAAGGTCTCATGTCGATATATGCATCCTGATAAAAATTGGGTTAGTGTGTTCCTAGTTATTTTTCAGAACCCTATTTTCCGGATGGGTTATCCCTTTTTGTATAACTTAAACTTTTTGAATATATATTTTGGTACACTGTGGATTATTAATATTCTCAACGTATTCTTATTGACCCATACTCTCTTGTCAACCTCTCTCACAATGTAATGAACACCTGCTGGCTTTCCGTATCACTAGCATATCATTGCTTCACCTTAACGCGTCTTTTTGCTACATCGACACCCACCATATCCCGATGTCGGATATTTAAGCCGAAGCCGTGGAATAAAATATCGGTTTAATTAAGTGCCGCAGCGCCAACAAAGGCAGTGCATTACGGTCTATCGGGCCTCGCTGCCAAGCACATGTACAGTAGAGGCACAAAACGGTCGACTCATGTGGGGAGGTGGTGAGGGGGTTGGTGTGGTCATTTGGCTGTAAGGAATATTTGTGACTGTTCATTTAGGCGATAGCACAAACATACCCCATATACCGGTAGGGCCTAATCATATTGACGCAATTGAGAGTAAAAGTGGCCACAAGTATTTTTCTGCAACGAGGGCCACACAATCAGGCACCAATAACCATGCAAAGTATCTGCAATGGTAAATCAGACTATAATGCAGTTTTTCGTGGAGGCCAATAATCACGGGCTGGTGATCTTTCACAGCAGAGAAATAAATCTCCGACTTTCGGTAATATTCCGGATAGGTAAAGGTCTCAACAAAAAATAATCTTGGATAGAAACCCGCTGTAGAGAATGATCTGAGCTCATGTATGCATTTAACTAGGTTTGGGTCAGACCCCGCGGTCACCTTGGTCACCACAATACCAACATCAATGACTCCGTGACACCGCATAATATCCTCACCCATATCTCAACATCGCTGGACATGTGTAGCTTCATTTGCTGAATATTTATTTGATAAAAGCAACAGGGATCGGTTGGGGGTGTGGATATTCAAGCGGCAAAAATAGAGAAGTAATATATTAAATATCGGTGATGAACTAACTCATATCTCTCTGGCGATCTATAGAGCATCACTTAACATGTATGCTGACAAGCACGGGTTATTTGTAAAAACATTTTATTCACAGTAGTTCGCCTTAATACGGCGTCCCGATTTGCCAAATTAGAGATGTCCTTGGCTGGAGAGAACATTGAATGCACTCAAAGTAGTAGCGGCAAAGATTTGTGGCCAATTAAGGAGGGTGGCCCATGTTAATGGTGGGCAGTATGAGGGGGTCTACTTTAAATTGTTTTATTTAAAATCTTTACCCTACCTCTCTACTACATGCAGGTTGGCCTATTATTCCAATGGTATTGGCCAGAAGTGTCCAAAATGATACACATGTTACATGTGTGGCAGCGCCTCAGCGGGCTCAGATGCCTGAAAGACATTCTGAGACATCTACCTGATCAAATTCTTGTTGCCAAACTGCAGGATCGAGGTTAAACAAATCTTGTGTGATTTGCTCTTATCTTGTGTGCAATTAATTTCGTTCGACCACCTCCAGGTGACTTGTTCTTATTTATCTGGTTTGGGATTTGCTGTCTGTTAACCGCGTCATATATTAATATTAACTATATTAACCTATAGCGTAAAAACTGTCTTCCGAAAGCGTGCATGCAGTCATGAACCAGATGTCCAATCAGTGGAAATCTGGAATGTTTGTCTACCTTTATTTTTGCTGCAGGATTATGCAAAGACACGCTACCACCCACGCGGTTCTGATTAGGCATGAACACGCAACGGCGGCTAACATACCAAGAGTTTATTAAAACTAAATAGAAAACATTAATTATTTACTATTCGTAGGACACACGACACACGACACTCGGGCTAAGCGGCATCTCATGGGTGGCATGAAATAATTAAGTAACGAATAACCCGAATCGTGAGGGGATGTAGTGATTATCTGTGATAATTTGCTTTACAATTTTTATTCTCTTTCCCCCCTCGCATTTGCTCTATCGGTATCACCGTGGGTTTTGTCGAGCTCTCCCTGCCTTCGTTGAGCACCAATTTTGCTCTTGCGGGAGGGGGGGGGGGTGCAACTTTGATCACGGTGAGATAATCTTTCCCAGTGCGACATCAGCACAGCAACTGGTCGCAAAACTCAATGAAGAAACTAATTATGTGGCATTCTGCGGCGACCAGAGCACGCAATTGACTTCGGCCGGTGGAAATGAATGCGAGCCAGAGGCCGCAGGGAGCCAGCAGCAAGCACACGGCTTTTGTGCCATCTCGGCCTTAGCCAGGTTCGTGCTGCGGGTTGGCGGTTCATTCCGTTCCTGTCGCTGCTGCCTACGACCTTCAGACCCCCACGCTGCCTCCGTCTCCCGTCGGGGTGCCAGCAGGCACCTTGCTTCCCCGTCTCAAAGGGCTGATAGGCCGCGTCTTGGGCGGAGGAAAGCTACTCCTCGCGGATCGCATCGCCCTTCGCCTGCTGCAACTCTGGCTCCAAGTCCTCGCGATATATATCCGACTTTTTAGTGTAAGCGATTTGCGGGACAGGAAGAGAAAACGCTGCTCTAAGACCCTGGGATATGAATGCATGGCAGACGTCGGCTTGCTTTGGCAGGCGGGAAGGGAAGATTTACAGAATGTCTAAGCGGGACCCTGCCTTGTGGATACTTTGTCACAGAGAATGGATTGGAGCCCACATAAGGTGAGAGGCATCGACCGCAATATGCCACTTGCTGTGCCGTTTCATGTATTCATGCTAACGCCTAGTTGATCCGACTGGCATATGTCCGTATCTGGACTTGGGGTGTTCACCCAAGGCCATTCACTTCTGATAAATCATCACTTTTAGCTTAGCTAATGCAACGTAAATTCATATGTGACAGGTATATTGTTTTCCTTCCTTACATCCCTTGGAGGGTTGCTGTCGTCGTCTCGATGGTATCCCACAAGGTTTCTGGACCGGTACTCCGCCGGCGTATACAACAACGAGGGATAAGAAAACAATATGATACAGACTTTTATTTTGTCTGTTGTTATCAACTAACACAAAGGCCGTACCAGCCCGAAAGAAAATGCTACGCAAACTTGACGATCGGATTATTAAAATAATTTAAGTTTAACTCTATTCACCACATGTTTTAACCGCCTCTTTATAATATGGTTTCTTCCTTTTTGTCTTTATGTCGGGGGGAGGGGTCCTTTGCGGGGGGGGGGGGGTCACTGAATACTCAAGGAATGATTACATATATAAAACTGTATTGACTTTTTCTTCTTTCCAAGATCGTTGGTACCACAAATTATGGATATATCAAAAGACTTATATAAGACTTATAAGTCTGGAACATTCCCTTGGCATTCATTGCCTTATGTCATCAGCTGATTACAGACGTGAAACAAACGTTTAAGGTCACAAGCATGCATCTGCAGTTTTTCAAGTCGCGCATGTTACATCAAATATTACAGATATCTCTTTGTAGTTCATCCACTATGAATTCGGCGATTTCGTCTGTTTGAAATGTCAGTGTACAGTATACCAAGTACACATATAAATATTACATCTTTACGGCCGCTGTTGTACCCATTACAGCAGTATCTGGGTGGCATAACTGGTACTGAGGAACAATTATACTGCATCAGTGACTATAATGTTGTGTAACATTTTCAGCTTTGATATCTGTTGGGTCAATTTGCAGTAACAGCTGTTTAGCTGTGGTAAAGACCGCGAACTGTATACTGTATACTTTAACTTCTTTGATGTTCGTTACCAGTTATGTATGTATGTGTGCTGTTCGAAATAAACTACCTACATACCTACCTACCACCGCTGGCGTATAAAGAAAAAAAAACGTTGCTCTGACGGCAGTTAAAATCAACCTTAAAACAGAAAGGCCAATAAAGTGGCAGCTGACATTTCACATCGACCACTGGGACACGTAATATCGATCAGCCTGAGGTCCTACAATGTTCTAGGTAGCGAGGTGTTTTGCCACCGGTTACTTCAAAGTGTCCATCATGAAAAAAAAAATTGCACATCAAGCTGAGTGTCTCCTCGCAGAGTAGTGTGTATGACCTACCCAGCAGATTGATTGAACAGATTCCCATCTGTTCTCCCAAGGACAAAAATAGGTTCCATGTACGTTTCAGATAATGATATGCTGTTTTTTACATGCACATACACATTTACATATTGCGACATTAAAAAGCATATATTGTGTGTTGGACACAAAGGTCGTTCATTTTGTGTCAACTCCCATCGAATGTCCTACTTTATGGACTTCCGTGTATGTCGATTAAAGACTGACCTTTTAGAATTTTGTAACGTAAGAGACACGCACATGTACGTGAGTATAACTTCGAAAGGGAGAGTGCCAGCCATCAGGTAAATTCAAGAAGATTGTGGGAAGCTGCGCCAAGCTGAGTCTGTTCATGCGGTTGGCGACTCTGAATGCCCCAGACTGTAATGAGACGATCCCCTCGGCGACAGCGTTTCTAATTATTTCCTCGTTGGCCATTGTCATTTGTCAGGTAAAGCTCTAAATTAAATCTCTCGGATGTCCCTGCTTATATTTGCCGTCAATTCCAGACATTGACTTTCCTTCCCCCAAAGACTGACATCCGAACCTTCACCCTACTAAACTTCCGTCCGACAAAAAGCGAATATTGTTTGTCCAGACTGAGAATGCCCGGATTAATTACTATCCTTACCCCGCGCCCCCTCCTCTTCTCCTGCGAGTTTAGTCTTGTTATGCGTTCAAATTAAAGAAGTAGTCATCGACCCAAGCATATTTTGGGGGGGTCTTTATATTTCCTGTGGTATTCTTCCGTTGTCTGTAGATAACGGGTGGTTATCGGGTTAGGAGAAGCGTCTTGCTGTTACCAAGGAGATAAGAGCGGTCACGCGTCAGGTAGGACCCCTCGGATTCTTTATCGATCCCCCATCCAAGCTGTCCACAGCTGCGACGGCTCGCTCCGGCGAAAAGTAAAAAAAAAAAGAAGAAAAAAGGATATAATGATCCAGTGGCCTGTCACGAAACACAACTCACAGCTAAATATAGCAACCCGGATACGCGAAAAAAAATTCTAACGGCAGACGATATAACATTTGTACAAAAAAAATATCGAATTATCGACACAAAGGGGGAATAGCACTCCAGAGGATTCAGACCATTCCCGACAAAACCTAGCTGTCACGTCAGCGGAAAGGTCATACTTGAGGGTGGACTAAGGGGGAAATATTGCTTCGTTTGACAAATTCATTTCGTTGACATGGCTGTTGAGCCCAGAAAGCGAGACACAACCACCGAGACGAGTTTGTACGCATTTCCATTGTGTATAGATAGGGGCTTTGTGTGAAGCTTCTGTATAATAATGCTACTGCTATTGGCACAGGGCAGGCACGGCAACTGTAACAAACTGGTAAGTAAGAGTATTCGCGTGTCATATTTTATTTATTCAAATCATAGTTTAATATAATAGGTTAGCAGCACCGCCCATTGCACAGCAAAAGTTCCAGCTCATTCTGTTTGGTAGACAAGAAGTAGCAGTTACTTTAAATAAATAAAGCTGACACTTTTATAAACTCCGACTATAATTGTGTGAGGCTGCTGCATTGTACTGCAGTCTCTACTAATAGAGATTGGTCTGTAACAGTCATATACTATGTTGTTTTACGAAAAGGCGGGAAGGTACATGTATATAAATGTTTCATTACCATCAAGTACGTTGTCGGTGAATAGTACACTGTGCTAACCTTTTATGGCAGTTACAGCTAACGTTAATTAAGTTTTATCCTATGTTATCGTAGCCATTTATGGACACTCTGTCGTCAACAGCACCGGAGGCATTGATGTAATAACAGAAGTTCGTATTCTGTAGGCGCTTGGTACGATACACAATCCTCATATACATGTACTCTCCCATGCCTTGCAACAGATCCACATGGGTGAAGGCCTGAGCGAGGCACACGAGTCCCGTCCTTTATGCTGCAAAGAGTTCCGTGGCGTGAAGTACGTGGAGGTATAATCAAATTCCAGCCAACTAGAACAGAAGCCCACTGTTAGCCACTTACTGACGTTGAATCGGATAAAAGGATGGGCATTAGTCAGGTGCTTGGACAATGACTGGATTGTTGACTGAGCATCAGACCCACCACGCAGCCTTCTGATGGCACCGGGGCTATCAAATCTTTTATATCGGCAGATATCTGCCATGGAATCAGATCTGATAGGAGGACTATTTCTTTATGGGAACCTTAAAGGAATCTTCCCCAACTCCAACAGAGAGACTCAAAGGAACAGTTAGAAATGGTGTTCTAAGATTGGGCCAAGGAACAAGGCTTGCTCGGAAGCGAAGGTCGATAAAGTGTAGTGTCGTTGGGTTCAGACTTCGATTTTGGCTTCGTTCATGGAATGCCAAAACCCGTGCAGACTGTTGACACAGAACTAACGCGTCGTAAATGTTATGGAAATGTGAAAATCATTTAAAGTCGACCATTTTTTTTTTCAAATTATCTTTAGGGTCTTTCTAAAGAATACTTTATGGAAAGTATTGCCAGGGTATTTTGATATGTACCGGCATATTTGCAATTAAATTAATGCTCCTTTCACTAATGCTTGTGCTTGTATCACAGGATCTTTTATGTTGTTGGACAGAAGACCCACGAAAAGGTGAAACAAGATTATGCTTTGCCATGCGTTATGGATAACGGATCTCATAATAGTAATGGAGAGGCGAGGCTCTCTTTCTAACTCCCTCTCTTCTCTCTCCTGGCAGTCGATGCCACCACTGTCACACTGACGCTTTGTCCCCAGACTTTGAGTACTTGTTGCATGTCACACTGAGACGTTGAAAGAGATGCAACTACAACGACATAGACGAAAGTGTGAATTAGAGACTCGGGCATTAGCACGTCTCCATCGGAAGCGACTTGGTTGCTTTTAATGGATGTGCGACCCTCTAAGGACAGCGGCGACGTGGCATTCCCACTGAAGGCCCCTCTCCCTGAAAGCTTTCCGTTGTTATAATTCCCAACACTGACTCCGTAAACGCAACCAGCGTCGACACGATTACTCCGAAGAGGAAGTGTCGGATCAGCCGACAAACATTTAGAAAGGGAGAGCAAAAAACAGCGGATTGAGTCAAACCCAGCACTAATGTTGTGGCCTTGTTTGTTGCGCTTGAGCGTTATCTGCTCAACACCAAGTAATGGGTACACAGGCCAGGCCTACACGGAGGGGCTGTAAGTAGGGAAACCTTTGTGCTGTGTGTCAAAATTTTAAAACAGACTATTTTGATCCAGGGAGACGAAAGAAAAACAGCGTATATCCGTATCAACTGGAAAGAACACGAGCCAGAAATAACATAGTGGTAGATTAAATTGCACATATTTACCCCCAAACAGAATTTCTCTTATCAACTTGGCAGATTGTACCTGTTTCTGAGGCACCTTGAGCGGTATCCAAGCGCGAGGATGCCTCCTGAGGTTCTACCAGATAAAAGAACCCTTAGAAGTTTGCGATAATAGAAGACCGTTTGTCAGGATAGTTATAAAGGTCATTCGACTATGTAATTTGGTAAAAGGTCGTATTAACCTGTAGTATTGACTAGGTCAAGCCAGTTATTATGTATAGAATATACTGTAGTAATACCCACACCGTGCAATAGATTCGGTATGGACACAATAACTTCCCAGAAGGCCCAAGCATCATCAAAGCGAACAAAACCAAATGCAAAGAGAAATACCGAACAATATTTAAAATCGCATGAAAGGGAACGAACATATAGAGCTATGAAATGTAACATTATTTTGTGTAGAAACTTTCTATATCTTTTTGTCCTGACGTAGTCTTAAATTACCTAACTGCCTGTCACAGGCGGAATGCAAATAAGGACGCTGATTTTCTCTGCAGTTACACGTGGCATTCCGAAGCCTAACTTCGCAGCATCGTGGTCTTACATAAGAAAACACATTCAATTTGATAATAAGCTTTATAAATATACATCATCAACACCATATGCCGTTGTTAGAAATAATACGACACTAGCTCAGATTGCCTTAGACAAGCTTATGGGCATCATGATACTAACAGATCTATTTTAGACTTTTTCAGAAGTACATGTACATAGCAACGACGCCTTTGCTGCTGGTCTTGGAGTTTCCCCAAATCAAAGGTTTCGATATAAACGTGCCACCGCTAGGTATACCATGGCGGTAGATTCCGTATCATTAAATGCTGATGCGGTCCATAAACTTTCTATTGTGTGTAGAGTAAATATACTAGGAACGATTTGTACCTTCGGAGAAACCGAGTGTCAATAACGATTTCGTTGGGGCCACCGGGAGCAGCTGATGTAATTTGCGGGCTCTCCTGGCGGACAAACATGGTGCCGGACGGGATACATTATTTATTATTTACACGGAGTTTGATTAATGTTTGGCAATTGTGGAACGCCGAGTACGTTTATTTTGGTTCTCTTAGAAAGTTCGGCGAATTCTTAAATCGAGCTGGCATCGTGTTGGAGTGTATGTATCATGTCAAAAACTGCGAAGACAAAGACGTTTTGCTCTTGCTTTCTCTCTAATTGTGGATAGCCATATTGTGTGCATTTCTATCTAAATGAATATTCATATTATATTTCGTCTGTATATTTCCCTCTAAATATGAATATATTACTTCCATAGTTCTCTCTATATAAGTACATTCATATTATGACTGTATTTCTCTCATAATATGAATATTCGTATTATGCCCGTATTTATCACTAAATATTCCATTTTCCTCAACACTCCTTCATCCTTTCTATCTTGTTTTGTTTTAGCCGCCATATACGATTGCTCTTTACATGCTTGGTCCAGCGTTTCTATTATCAATGCTGGCTGGCATACATTATCCTCATTTATAGTCTTGATTTGTTTCGCTGGCTTAAATTCATTGTACTCCAATTGGCTTGCATTAAAAGCACACACACACATATAGGCATGTAAATGGTATTTGCTCTCCATAGCCCCTTCATGCAGTACACGTATCTCTAATAGGCAACCCGTCGTATATTTCCAGGGATATGCCAAGCTCGTCAAATGTTATATTTGTACAAAGCAGGCTGGATGTGGTGCTATCGTTTCTGCAGTTTCAGTTATAAATATCGATTAGAACAGAGCACCTCGACCTCCAGCGTTAGGTCCCTATCGCGGGTTGTGTGTGCAGAGGAAGACAGAACGGCCGTATATTGTGTAGCTGACACAGGAAGCAGAATCGGCAAAAGGCTCCTCCGCCGGGGGAGCTGATTCTGGATTCGCAGTCAATCAGCAAATGTTCGGTTTTTGTGGGGACAAAAGCGTGGCAGCAGAAACCCTTTTCAATGGGAGGCGAGGAGGCGACGGGGTCGTGACTGAATAGGGATGGTAATACTGAGGTTATTTGTTTAAAAGCATAGATTCTGAATGAAACTCCGTCGTCCGACGTTTGTATCTGTTCCACAGAAATGACGCCACCAACTCACCAACTCCACCACAACAACCACCACCACCACATTCGCCATATAAAACACCACCGACAACAAAAACAAGACTAACATACACATGTAGACACATTTTGCAGGCGTATCATTCTGAATAATTGAAGGGAGACTTACTTGATCACCACCACATTCGCCATAAAAACGCCACCACCAACAAAAACAAGGCGAATTAACCTAGAAACATTTTGACAGGAGAGTCATTCTGACCAATAGGAGACTTATTTGATAACTATTCTTTGTTCTTACTCCAGGTTAAATGGGTGATCCGTCTGCCATGGAAGATCCCGGAGATGAGGATGAAAACGACCAGTTCGGTGAGCTGCCCAACGTCCCCCGGGCCTTGCAGCATGGCGGTAGTCCATCCCGAGTCCTCCCCAAGCCCACACAAGGATCCGCTCATAGAGCCGGAATCCGGATCTCCAGTATGTGTGCCGCCGCCCAGATCGCGCGATCGTGGTCTCCGCGCAGTCGCACGATCACCGCCAACGGTGCATGCGCAGGAGATCACATAACAGATACAATGGGCCGGACGCCCCTTCACCTGGCCGCTATAAGCGGCAATTTCAAAGCGGTAAAGATGTTGCTATCCAGCCGGGCTTATGACGTCAACACCCAAGACGACAGCGGAAAGACCCCTCTCCATTACGCCCTGAAGAACAACAAGTTTGAGTTGGCGTCCATTTTGCTGGATCACGGAGCAGACTTCGCCAAGCAGAGCAAGAGCCTGAAGACCGGGGCCGATTATTGCTATACTCTGTTTCGCGATCACGGCTCGGAATCGGAGATCCAGTTCCGGCACTTCACACAGAAACACAGACACCTACTGTGTGCCGCCATGCTGAAAGATGGTCGGCACATGCTACACACTGCCAGTTACTGGGACGACACGGGTACAGTACGCACCCTGCTGGACAGCGGGGCCGGCGTGTCTGTTCGGGACGACAAGGGGCGTACACCGCTGCATTTCTGCTTCCTAAACGATGATCGTGCCGCGCTGCGTACCGCGCAGACCCTGGTGGAACACGATGGCGACATCAACGCCAGGGACCAGGATGAGGTCACGCCGCTACATCTCCTCATGGTACACCGTGACGGAGACGAAGACACCGCACAGGTTTTCGTCAAGGACGTCACTGTCACGCAGGCGCAAAAAGAAGCTTCCTGTCCATTGCATATCGCCGCTATCCACGGAGACCTACAGCTCCTGAAATATTTCTCTAAATGCGGCGTGCAGCTGGATATTCCCGACACAGAAGGCTTCGCGGCTTTACATCTTGCTGCCCTGTACGGCAGAGCGGACGTCATTCGCCTTTTGCTCAAACGCGGGGCGTCGCCGCACGTGGAGAACCAGCGGCGTCAAACCGCTCTTCACTACGCGTCGGTTTTACCGAAAATCACGTGCGCCAAGATGCTCTTGCACACGGGAGCTAGCGTTGAATGTCAGGATATTTATGGCATGACCCCGCTACACAAAGCTGCCGGCTGGGGCGTCCTTGACACTGTGAGACTGCTGATGCACGAGGGAGCCTCCATTAACGTCTGTGATAATAACGAACAGCTCCCCATTCATCTAAGTGCCATACAAGGCTCGGCGGAAATCTCTGAACTTCTCATCCTGAAAGGTTCCGAGGTCCACTGGACAGATGCGAACAAGTTGAGTCCTCTACACCTCGCGGCCAAGACCGGCAACTCGGATATCATCAAGCTGTTGTTGCTGCACGGCGCTGACCCCAACGCCCAGGACGTCAAGGGTCACAGCCCGTTGCATCACGCGTGCTTTCACGGCAACAAGGAAGCAGTACAGACTCTGATAAACCGAGGCGCTAGCAAGAACATCCTGACTAACAGTGGTCAGAAACCGGAAGAGCTGGCCCTCGACAGAGGCTACGTAAACGTGTTGCACGTGATGAGAGAACACCGTCAGAGTCTGACGCTGTACGCCCCGGAGCAGCTGCGGGCATTCGAGATGGTGCGAAACGCCACGGCTCCGCTGCTGACGGCGTTCTGCAGCCTGGAGGACGAGGTGTTTGATGACGAACACAGCGGACATGACGGAAGGGGGCAGGGTCTGAGTGGCAAGAGGCTCAAGTTCGGCTTCGCGGCCGGCAGCCTGCGGAAACGGAACTCCAAACCTACGCTGCAACCGCCGCGGAAACACAGCAGCGACGAGTATGGGCACGAGGTGGAATGGATAATGGATGCTGCCTCAAGCTGCGACGCCAGCCCCCCGGCGCATCTGGATAGTCCCCGCGGGCGATACAAGGACACCCCAACCAAGGGTCTCGAACACCGTCGGCGCAGTCTCTGTTCTCCGTCTCTGCGGTCTGCATCTATCTCCATATCCGAGTGCGTGAAGGAAGAGCAGGAGCCTCCAGATGCTTCCGTTGACCACGCTGAGCCGAGCACAACGACGGAAGCTTCACCGATCCGGAAGAACCAGGCGGATTCCGACGCTAACGACGAGCCTGCTCCGAGGTTTGCAGATCCAGAAGAAGACACGCCAGGTCCAAACGGACTCCTCCAGACTCTGCGAATGATATCAGCAGAGAGCAGTGCTCCAGAGGAAAGTCCCATGTCTGTTACATTCCCGGCTCGGAAGCCAATCCCGAAGTGCCTGGACGGCTGTTGCGTACTGATGTGATTCTCTCAGAGTTCTAGTAACAAAGACTTGGCGCTTCCCAGGGTATACAGAACGCAGACAGTGTGGCATTATGCGTACGCTCTTTATGTTGTAAATATTGTCATTTCATTTTCATTTTCCATCATGTGTTGCGAGTCGCACTTGAAAATCTGCTCCAGTCAGTAGAGATAGTAGCAACGGTGATACGAGTTTCCGCGTAGGACTATTGTTATGACTATTGGTTAGTGAGTGCTGATAGGTCATTTATTAGTAGTTGTTACAATGTTGCAGATTTTGTTTCTTTACGTTTTTTTCCTTTTCTAAAGGCGTAATTCGCGAGCTTTCTTCACACTCTGATTGTTATGTCACTAGGCGAGATGAATGCCTTTAGTACCATTCAATGGTTATCGCGCTTACAAATGTTTCTTCACGTTGTTTACAAAATGTTTACTCCTTCAAATGCACTGTGTTCAGAATGTTCAGCGTGTAGAATATCTCCTGATATCAGTTATGCACAAGATACGCTCTGGTCCAAATGATCAGCCGATAGTGAATGTGATACGAAGTAAAAAATGAAATGTTACATGGTAGGCAATGGACGCCTCATTAACGCGCTGGGAGAGGTCAACGTATATCAAGTAACCGAAAAATTGCTGGCATCCAATAACATACAGACTGCCAGTTACACTCACACTACACATGCACAACTATTCGATGTCACCTGAGGTGGTGGGGTGTGTGTGTGGTTGCTTTTCCCGGATAATCACCGAAACAAAGCAGTAATTACGACTTCGTGAAAAACAAAGACTTCTTACAACATACATGGTACACGTATTAAGGAACATTTCCCGGAAGTGTGCATGTGTAGTGTGAGTGTAACTGGCAGTCTGTATGTCATTGGATGCTAGCAATCTTTCTTCTACTTGGTATACGTTGACCTTCTCACCCCGCGCGTTAATGAGGCGTCCATTCCCTAACTAAACCTAATGGCTTTGATTTTTGCATACATGTAGGTTTGAGTGGCAAGCAAAGTTTACATGTTCGTAACGAAAGTTACAAAAATATCAAAACCTAAGGCGTAGTTGTATGTCGAAATGCATACCAAAAAATGCGAACTGGAAAAAAAAATCATGAAAGTTTTAAACGCAAATTTTGACAAAATAGACGAGCGTACTTGAACATTTCAAATCCGACCAATTATTTCGGCTATAGAAGAAAATTCACTTCTCACACCACGGATGGACAGCAGATAGACATTGGGACCTCATGACCTTTAGTGGCATTTCACGAACCCCATACATTTCACGAAATGTATGGGAGGACATCAAGCTTTGCATAACACTCGAACTAGCCTTAACCCTTGCAGCGGTTTCTGAAAAGACAGGAGTTTTAGCGAATAGCAATGCCCCGAGTTACAAGCAGAGAAAAACAGCAAAGTACATTGTTTCCTGGTACTAAATATATACGCACTCTTTCATGTACGTCGCAATGTTTCGTATAGAATTAATACGTTTTAGGGACAGGGTGGATTTATCCAATTATCCGAGGATGTCACCATACAAAGTCACAGTTATCCAAACACAGCGCGACTTTCTGGGAAATAAAGACTTACTCAGACGACAGCATGAGTAAGTCATAGTGGTCGATTATTTCGGAAAATTGCCCTGACTGAGAGAGAAGCTTAAGAGGAACCTGGGTGGTGGAAAAGGGTGCCTTGGTACTTGATTTAGGATTTATATAAGGCATATCCATACAGTTATTTCATTGATGTAGAAGTATTTATATAGCGCTTTATCTTATACCGGGGTAAACTCAAACCGCTATGATGTACAAGATACAAAAATATGCTGGAATGGCCTGTTCATAAGTCGCTTATAGTGGCGTATAACAGTGGTGTGTGAAAAGTGGAGATTTAACAGAGCGGCATGAAAGTTCACCGTGTCATTGCATCTCTGTATATTAACTCGTCATGGCCCATTATAAATTTTCAAAGATGTACAAATACCAAAACACTTATTCTAATCCTACTACCCACACACTTTCCTGGTGACAAGGGATGATTCTGTGTGTTGTCGACGCGTGCGCCTTTATTATGAAATAAGTGGAAATTATTCCTTCATTGTGTTCTCTGTATGATAATGGCTTCTAGATGGTGCTGACATTCCATTGGGGGAAATGAGCCTACTGTACTGTTCTATCTAAGGCCTTCTGGTCTTTGCGGAGAAAGAAGTCTTTGCAATTCAGAATAAACTGACATTGATCACTGAAGTATTTGCAAAAATCTTATCTTAAAGAAATGATATGTTATTGTCCTAACTGGGTTCATATATACGGTAATACATTTCATAGATGACCTTGTGCGTCATTTTGGCGTATATACTGGTATATGCATAAGAAACAAGGGGGTGTTTTAAGATGTAAAATACAGTAATTTCATACATTATAAAGCCCGATAATATTAAAACGTAATAACAGTTCTATCTTACTGAAAAAGAGGTGTACACATACGTATTTTGTCAAAATAAGCACCCTTTGGTCCACAGTCCAACTGATCAGTGCTGAAACCGCTGTAGAAATTAAAACAAAACAACCCATCCCAACACACATGCAAACCTCAGCATTTAACTCGAACACTTTTTTTTCTAAAATTTAACTCTCCGACATCGTTAAATAATCCTTTCAAATTGCTTACCCATTAACTTTATGGAACCTTTCTCAGATACCAGCAGATCCCTGTTTATTGGCAAGTGGAAGTTTTGCGATGTCTTCCCTGTGCACTTGTCACTTGATACAGCTGCTGAATACGCGATCCAAACAGACTGTAAAGAATTGGCAGGTGGCAAAGTATAGATTGCCAACGGGTCAAGGAACCAGATTAATGACATACCAGCTCCCCTCTGTGCTGGTACGTCTGGTATGAATTGCAGTCGTGACTAATGTACCTTTTTCTCGGGAGTGAATGGAAGCAATTGAAATTCTTTTAAGCTAATTAGTGTTGCAAAACATATTTGGCATATCCCATCGTCCGTCCTTCATGTACTTTCTCTTATTCATGTTATCGCCTGTTACTGTGCGACCAACAGCATTGTTCCCAGTGTTCTCGGTAAAGTACATATTGACAATGAATTGCCATCACACGGGTTTCTTTGTGAATCGAGTAGCTCTAGATAACTACCTCCAAAATGCCAAAACAGGGCAGTAACATGCCTCGAAATAATTAAGGGTGGAATCTAGTATTATAGTAATAATTATTTACTGTATGGTTTGCGGAGTATTATGTTCTACTAATTTTCTGTAGCGTTACTACCCACCATATTAAGGGTAACAACAGTTTGTATTACCATGGGAACTACTACTACTGCTGCTGCTGCTGCTTCTACTACTACTACTACTACTACTACTACTACTACTACTACTACTACTACTACTACTACTACTACTACTACTACTACTACAACTACGACTACTACTACTACTACTACTACTACTACTACTACTACTACTACTACTACTACTACTACTACTGCCACTACTACATTTAGTACAATTACTACCCCTCCTGCTGTGTGGTACTGTTTTTAGTACTGCCGCTGCTGCCACTACTATTTTCAGGGACAATAACGCAGCAATCACCGTAAGGTCCTTTCTAATAACATCGAAACATCAATCTAAGACATGTAGCTAAAACGCTCTGCGTGCGATGAATGTTATTCCTGCGCCCAAACCGGGCCATAAACTATGGCGAAAAGTCATTGTTGGTACGTAACAGATTATTTGCAATAAGAGAAGGGAGAGGCGTGCTAAGCTGTATCCATCATGTCTGGAGTTGACAGGTAGCCACATTATAGATTTGTCACACCGTCACGAAATGGAGGCCTCGCTTGCATTGAGCCCTGCGGACAGAGATGTTCCAGATATAAGCTAGCATTGACGTACCCTGACATCAGAGCTGCTATAAAGGACATAAAATCCCTCCCATTATGTCCAGCTGCTCGTATTATGCACACTGCGAATCTAATACATGTATAGGAACTCCCATTCGCTCTTTGATAATGCTATCTAGCCTAACGTTGTATATTTCTAAGCCGTTGTGTTATATATGGCTATACTGCAACTGGCTTCCATACTACTGTTGCGGCTGAATACATTCGTTGAACATGTTAGACAGATCGCAATAGAAAATTGGAGGTGATACATCAAGTTAATATTCCCACCAAGGCAACCCTTTCGCATTTCTGTATTTTTTTCTGTAATTTTACACTGGTCCCTTTGTGCCTTTGTCCGCTCTTTGAGCTTGGAGGCCAACGGAAGTCATTAGCTGAGGACACAAACACGTGTTTGGCTGAGGCTGGGTGAGGCTGGGGAGCGGAAGACAGTCGACGACAGACGGACCAGCCCCGAGAGTAAACGTCACGATATACGAGAAGCTGTCAGAATATCTAAAATGCTTTATACTACGTCCAGAATGCTGCAGTAGGCAGAACTGCCACGACCAAGGACAAACATGGTCTCCCCTACACACTCAATGTACGTATCCCAATGTATGGCGCAGACAAAAAATGTAGCGATTCAACGTCTGAAAACGGGGAAATAGTCTCATAGAAGCAAATTAACTACACTCAATTTGAAAATGTTTCAACTATATATGTAGACCTAACATAATGATACATGTAACCCAATGCATTCTGGACCCATGCACCTTGGATATATGGGTGACACACAGCACAATGTTAAATATGATAAACGCTATTTGAGATTTCCCGAATGTTTAATGTCGACAGCGTCTACATTCTAATATAAATCGGGAGTTCTGTGACAAGTTAATCCAGAGGTAGCCTGTGTGAGAGACAACGGAAACACTTCAGTTTTATAAATACGTTTATAAATTCTAATTTAGGTTTAGATACATATACATATATACATGTGTACAAGTAAATCAAGAATGTTCCTATGACGTTTCCGTTAATAGGCAATGTAAGTCTTTCAAAATGAATTCCACAGATCAATGTATATAGTAGAGCTGTACTGCTGAGAAGGCCGGTGGTAGCAAGCTGAACAACGGTCAGCAAGGTCTCCAGGTTGCCTGTGCAAACCAAACATTAAGTTATGTAAGTATCTCCATAAATACTGTGACAGTCATCCATATATAAAAGCAACTTTGAACAAATAATGTTACAATTGAGCTAAGTTAAACACAAATATACACATTACTATATAACATATCTTCGTAGCCCTCATAACACACACATACACACATTTGGACTCCTGCGCCTATTTACATGTATCAGTGCACCACTGTGCCAGGTTTCCTCCAGAATAATCATCCACGTCAATGTCTAAACATCCAACATCAAGCTAAACAGCTATCTACCATTCACTGGTATTCTCTATACACACTTTTTTTCCCTCTATGCATCCACTTATAAAAGTCTCATTACCTTCCCTCTGCCGCATAAAAATAGTTCCCTTCTTAATGTTATAGTAGTAGTAGTAGTAGTAGTAGTAGTAGTAGTAGTAGTAGTAGTAGTAGTAGTAGTAGTAGTAGTAGTAGTAGTAGT
>JAAUYG010004692.1_pt1 | contig 18523 bp, 13 predicted proteins | sample 7278091 | NCBI WGS metagenome assembly JAAUYG01 (sample SAMN14350201, study PRJNA611818) | marine sediment metagenome | isolation source: surface marine sediment (0.6m) | place: French Polynesia: Moorea | collected 2018-08
GGAAATTAGACATGAGATGAATGCCCAGGGGTCGGGGAATTCGACATATTTCTTCCTAATGCCCGATGTCAAGACAGGCAGTGGGTGCCCGGGGGTGGGGAAGTAGACACTCTTAGGTGGCCCTGGGGTGGCGATTTAGACACTGGAAAATCAGGTTTGTCTAATTCCCCCTCCCTCGCCCGCCCTCCCCCCACCCCCACCCCGGGGCCTAACATTGACTGGTGCATTACGGAATAATAAAATCCACCATTGGTCTCGCAGATTCTTAGTTTTCATTCTGAGGTTCTACAGCATAGATTCTGTGGTGTCATGGAGCCCCCTATGTGTAGCCTGGGGCTCTGCTGGGTCGAGGGAAAGTAGTGTGATGGGCAGCCACCACGCACACCCATGAGGTGCGTTCTGGCTTTGCTACACCTACCTACCCTCGTTTGATTTTTGGTCCAGGAACACAGAACTGCTTCTCCCCATGTTTCCTGGAGCGCCCTATGTGTAGCCTGGGGCTCTGCTGGGTCTACGGTAATAGGCCTTACGTACACCCGTGAAGTGCCTTTTTGGTTTGCTACAACAACCTGCCCGCGCTTCCGATAACTGGAACGCAGAACTGCTTCTACCCTCATGTCCGGACGATCTGAGAATATGCAGACTGACACTACCGTCCAGAAATCCAGATGAACTAATTATGCCAATATCATCTGATACCCTGGATCTCCGCAGCCAGGCTTGCGCCCATTCCCAGTGACAACACAAGGGCAGTGAGCCACCCAGTGGGCCTGGGTCCCAGGCGGCTTTACTCTCAGATCTCTTAGGACTTCCAAGGAAGCTAGAGCTCCAAGCTCAATCCTCTCTACGGTTACTGACAGAGGTTGAACTGGCACCATGCAGTTTCTTGCCAAACCCTAAAGATAGATAACAAAACAAGACCGTCTGATTTGATGGGCATTTATTAGGGGGAGTACATACATTTTCAGTGCATCGTTATAGGGCCCTGTATAAATTGCGTGATTGGTGATTGACTATATATCTAGCACGTGAAACGTGCTCTACATGAGTGCCGCGTGAAAACGGCTGCCCACACTCTCGCAATAATTTCATATATTGGTGTTTGGACTTTTTCTTTTTTTTTTTTTTTTTTTTCTTTTTTTTTTTTCGTAATTGGTGATTTGGGTCAGAGAAATCTGGTGATTTGGAATGTACTTCCCCTTTCATTACAGACAGACAACTGGTGCTCCAGAGGGGATCACCAGCATCAGAATCACAGCACTTGACGAAATAATTTGACAGACAAAGATGGTGACACAACGAAGCGATTACGTAACTATAACTGCTAAGATAGACAGGCAATCTGACTTGCTTGCCTTTAGGAGATATAGTAGTCACGAAATTACTACAGACCACCAAATTCGGTGACGGTCGTCTACTACTACTACTACTACTACTACTACTACTACTACTACTACTACTACTACTACTACTACTACTACTACTACTACTACTGCTACTACTACTGCTAGCACTACCACCACTATACCACTACCACTACTACCGCCCGTTCCTGCCTCGGTGGCCGAATGGTTAAGGCGCCGGACAGAGTGAGATATCTCCGTGACACGGGTTCGAAGCCCGCCACGGGCTGGTGCCCAAGTCAGGGAGTATGATATGAAGATGCCTTTGTGGACAACCTATAGGACATGTTGACTCTTCAAATTCGAATTATTGTACTATGAGTACGAATAAAGATGTACTACTACTACTACTACTACTACTACTACTACTACTACTACTACTACTACTACTACTACTACTACTACTACTACTACAGTAATTATACTTATTTTACTAAGGTGTGTTCATGACGCGTTATACTGAGCATTCGTAAGTCACACTCAGCCAGTTACGTGCTGGTCTTCACAATTTCACATCCCTACCGGCCAGGCCTCAACGCAATAAAACAACACTAGGCACATGTCAGTAATGGCTATTTTTATTGTGCCCTGCTACCTATAGACATAATCATATCCGTCATCTTCCATGAAGTCCGCCATCATTCTGTTGAAGGGCTTGTAAAAGTTCTCTAAAAGTTTGCGTGTCTCAGCGAGCATCGGTGGCCGCCGTCGGCTTCTGTTCTGTACGGCTGTCCGCTTGATTTTATATGGCGCTGGAACATTGAGGAAAACATTATCATATCATTAATTATTAATGATATATTAATTATTATTATGCTATATTCCTTTCAGTGTTCCATGTATGTTCATAATATGCTAACAGAAATGGAAACCCAGAAATAAATATTAAAGAACCAATGATTTAAATGTTATGTCACTCTTAATTCTTAAGAAATATCAGATTAGGGTTTTACAGCGCTGTCCATATATTGAAATACGTAGTAGTCTGAATTCTAAGCCGGCATTGAGGTTCAACTGTATTTGTATTTCGGAGATTCCATTGGATTTCCATATTCCTGTAACTAGCAATATTAACAATGCCTATGACTAGAAATATTCGCAAACTGAAATGCAGCCACACGCTACATTTTTTACCGGAGCTGTTGCACGTTGTATTTCTGGCACTACATTTACCATTTCTGTTTATTAAAATGTAGTAAATTTGCAATTTTTTGCACTTGTTGGCACACATTCAAATTTGTGATCTTACACTGGCTACATGGAAAGCACGACTGACCACGTGGGTTCACAACAAAAGAATGGAAACTCGGTGAATTAGTTTATGGTGGATGATATAGCATACCCAACATATGTTTTAAATAGTTTCTTTCAAGATGATGAGATACTATCTCGAAGGGATCTCCAAATCTCAAGATAGGATCTCGGGATGTTAAGGTAAAAGTATTTTAAAAACTGTTGGATGTCCTAAATCATCCACCGTAATTTAGTAGGCACACTTACGGAGTTCTAGGAACTTGAATATATCACTGATTACCGCTGTGGTATTTATCCGGTATTCCTCCAAGCGGACGATCTTCAGCTGCTGCCAGCCCAACACGTCATACCAGTCTTTGAACAATGGGTAATACAGGCCTCCGACCAGGTCAACCTAGAGGTTATAATTATTCAAATGAGCAGAGATTTGGGGGTTAAACTTAACTACTTGCTGCTATTGTGATTTTCATCTCATTTTAAATATTGTCTCTAAAACTGGTTTGATAGTCTCAATGCCGCCATGTTGGCATCAATATTCTACTTTGCCACTGAATTGCTAAGAAGAGCAACTCTTTCCAGGTGGCTGCTTACAGCAGGTATAAACTTTACTTTGATATTTCATTTACTAATGTTTTAATCTTATCTTTATCTCATACTGCACGAGAAGACTCTATACTGAGCAAAAGACAACACACAGACGCATAGAATGTACAAGAATGTACATGTAGATGTAGAAACAGATGTATGTACACAAGGGCAGATCTGTATGTCATTACTGTAAGAACGTGGTGATGTTGCCAGTTTTTGCGGTTTCTGTAAAAAACTAAATTCGCCCAGTGTGTTCGGGATATTGAGGTAATAATAATAATCCTTGAATTGGGTGAACCAAAACACTGTGCATGTACCATTTTAGATTGGTTTATGAATCGCAAAGTCGAAACCGCATTAGACATGGTCTGTATTATAAAACTCCTACCACAGGTGCTGTCGACCTGTCCTCGCCATGTATTCGCGTTAGCTACAACACCTCTCATGCTGAGCATAGAAGAGGCTGTGGTTTTCGAAGATTAAGATGAGGTGCGGTATAAAGAACGAAGTCTTATTAGTTTAAATAAAAAGAAAAGTCTTATTCCGTATTTCAATTACAACCCTACAGGGGTAGTTACATTGTGTATGGCTGTACGATGTTACGTCCAACGAGTCTCGTCATAGGCAGGAGGAACTTCCGTGGTTCATCAAAAACATTAAAAGGCTAGTGTTTAGTATTCTTAGTTTCATGCCGTCATTTCTGTCCTAAAGCTTCTTTAGAGACTGCAGCTGAACAACGTGCATTCTGATATTAAAATAAAGATACAGCGGATGTACGGGTAGGACTTATAGTTTGTAGCATAAACGTGTATTATACTTTTTACAAGAGAACAATGAAACACGGCGCTTTCTCCGGAAATATTATAATGTACAAGATTAATAGGGCAGAAATGTTAGACTAAGCTCAAGGCAAGGAGAAATTAATTTATTACACAGGGGAAAAAGAACAAAGTCCACACGAAAGCAGCTAACACGCTGAGAGCTGGACTTACACAGTTTTCATCACTTTTGGTTTTGAGATGATCCCCGTATTTGACCTTGTTATAAATGCAGTGTCTTAGCTATTTTTCAAACACACCCTCAGTTTATTCACAGAGGATATGGTAACTTCGTGAAACGCTCTAGGGCTCATCCGGTTGCAACCGAAATGGAAGAATTGAGAATACACCCTGGAATGCAGGACACAGTTCTGTTAAATAGGCAAATACAAATCGAAAAAAGTTTAAGTGAGGATTCATGGCTCTCGAGAGACATATGTTGAAGCCGTGTAGCAGACTATATAGTCGGTAGATGGCGCTGTTTGTAGAACAAGATTCAAACCGTCAAAGTATTCCCCAACTTTAGGTCTATGTACTAGAAACTAGCCAGGTTCAGCCTGAAATATGTAATGCAAATGATGTAAACATCCATGCAGGATTCAGGGATACACCAACACGGCAATTTTGGTGTAGGACATGGAATGGCAACAGATTTTTTCAGGGCAACGTTCACAAAGAAAATTGGGTTTGGTGCATCATGGCGCGAATATCAACGGACATTAATATGGTGCTTAATATTAAAGGTAGTTTATGTATGGCGAATGACGCGAACATCGACATAACAAGGCGGTTTAGTTTACAACGCATGGCTGCCTGCAGTAACTTTAGTTACAACGCATAACGCGAACAAGAACAGACTTCCGGCGTGAATTTAAAATCAACAAATTTTAGGTATGATAGAAAAGCTCATGCCACATTAACAGGACTGTTATGGTGTCTCACGGGTAATTTCTCTTGGCTGAAGGTGTGTTCTAAGGTGTGCCCTGACACCTGACAGGAACATGTCTATGTGACCTACCACATTACCCCCACCGGTTTTCAGTCCGTCTCCATGTCTATAGGCATTGTGAACGCAATGCCGGAGACCGTGATTGGACAGGCAGCGCCCCATGCCAGCCACGGCCAGGGCGGAGGCTCTGTGAAACAGATCCTGCGTGGCCCTCTTTGGGGACGTGAAATGATGGAAATATGAATACGCCCTAAAACAATAGCAGGAGAACAGAGGGGGTGATTCGGTTCGTCCACTTCCGGTGCCGGTTCTGTAGTTCGGTTTTAAAGCGAAGCTACATGTGGCATTCTTCTGTAGCCATCTTCACTTGTCAAGGAGTACTAGTATCTTGGTCCACAGTCATTACTGGTGGTCCAGATAGAAACAAGAAGCCCAGGAATATTGATCCTACGCTACCCAACATAGGTGTATGTCTGATAGGTATGCAGCTAGTTGCATCCGTTCTGCTCTACAATCAGCGGTCCCTGCGTTACATGCCGATTTTCAAGGACATGCACTCAAATTGAAACTTCCATATGTTCAACGTATCCAAGATATTACTATTGTAGAAAAGGAATCTTCAGCTTAAACTCTAAATTGTAAAATTAAAACATATAACTTTTATACTTTAAAATTTATACTTTTTAAAATTTAAAAAATCAAACTTAAACTTCAAACAAAACGAATTTTAAATTATTCTTAAATTTTAAAAATAACATGTTCAGAAAATGAATTTCACATGCCTAAAATTTAAATTAAATCATAAAAATAAAATTAAATAAAAAAGGTACATTTCCAGTAGAAATACGGTAGCATACGCAAGATTCGCAGACTAAAAAGAACATTCCCACTACCTGACTGGCCTCCATAACTGATGAGAGGCTAAATTAATTCTTCATACATCTCACCTCTCCACTGGCTCCCGCACTATTGCTATTGCTTTGAAACCTGGCACGAGCATTTTCAGGTAGTCCGCAACGATGTATTTAGGCTCTTCCAAACCCTGATGAATTGGCAGATATTCCCAGATACGGAAGTCATATACCGGGTAGACAGAGGCATCAACTGAAAGGAGGTAGGGTACGTGTACATCCTTAGGTAATACCAGGGCACAGTTGTAATTTCTCGCAAGCAACAAAACACATATTGCGCTTTGTGCCTGGCTAATTCAGTGGGATGTTGTCCAATCTGGATTTTACAATGTTCCCTTCCCATGATGGCCATTAGCAGAAGAACGAATTAATAGGCCAACGGAGTGATTTGTTACATGTCCTATTGACTCTGTAGGCATTGTTAGTGCATACTTATTGCACTAGAACTCATTCAAATATTGACACTTGTCGAACTGGCAAACCATAAGATTCTCCAATTTCTAATTATGTCACGTTTAGTAACAACATTCCACACATTGCATTTTGAAATTTGTATACATGTGATGGTAGTTATATATATATTATTGTCAAGCTCAAAATTAAATATATATGTCTGAACTACATAGAAGCTTTTTGTGATAAATCTACTTCATGGCCCTAAAAAGCATCCCCCTCCCACCGGGGTCTAGGTATTTGACAGGTAAGTCGGAAATTTAACAATTTATGTTCAACAAATTTTCATATTTTAATATCACACACTAGAGGCTCTATATCATTTCGGTCAGTTATACCAACATATGAAAAATGAGCAAGGTAAATTTTTTGTCTCATATGAAGTGGAAGCCTGAGATTAAGAGCAATTCACTGATTAGAGCAAAATGGCCCTAACGTTAGTTCTGACGAGGTCAAACTTCTGAAACAATAGAGAATTGGTGTATGACATTTAGTCATCCAATCAGCGGTCGTAATAAATTCTCGGGTCTTATATACTGTATTATCACTCACTGGGGGTGCATGAGAGCAGCCTCCCCGTGGCGCACCCTGGGTATCAGGTGTTTTCGGACATTTTGTTCAGACTTGGCCTGATAGCGAATCCTCTCACAGCGGTTGCTGCAGCTCTTAGACAGTGCAGTTCTTAGACTGTAGAACCACAGCATTCTTTCTAGTGGACTCTGTTTAGACTTCTAGGGCAGCTTACACATTCTTTGGCACTGTATGACCCTTTTGGTGTTGCTGTGCCGTTAAACTTTGATATCATCATCATCATCATCATCATCATCATCATCATCATCATCACTCACTGGTCACCGCGGGGTGGTAAGTGGTGTCGGGTTCCTTGATTGCGGCTATCTTGGTAGCAGCTTCGTCATACAGATCAACGTAATCTGACAGCGCGACACTGGGCTTCTTCAGTGAAGTCTTGTAACCTAAAAGAGACACTCAAAATGTGTAAGAAACGCAGCTTCAGCGGACAATGATTCGGTACACAGAATTTGGCTAGAAGAGAATCATAATTACTAGTATTGTGGATGGGTTATTATAGGTTACTGAAAATTTAAAATTAGAATAAATGACACAGCTTACCTTTGGATACAGGACCAACATGACTCACACCAGCTAAACTCGTGTATCTCCGAATTAAAACACGAAAACCCAAACGTCCCACTGGAGTCCTAATCTTTTCAATAATTCAAATATTCTAATAATTCAAACATGGGGTGCTTTTCTAATTTGCTTTATTTTTTCAAGCTAATAATTGTGTAGACAGGGAACCTGTATAGAAAAGAAAAAAGTTGTCAAAAGACTTTTGCAGTCAGAAGTATCTTACGTATCTACCTCACTGGGCCTAAATTTCTGTTGTTTAAGCCCAAATCATCAACTTTTTAGATAACTGCATATTTTCCTCTTCCAGTAGAACAAATTATTAAATTTAATCATGCTATGACGTTTTTCAAACTTTCAGCTTTCAAAATTCGAACGCAAGAAGTATTTCAATTTAATTATTGACATTTGTTACTGAAAATACATTTGCCTCTACTGACCTCTGAAACGGAAGAGACTCCAGTAGTGTGGTTCCTTGTATCCCCCAGATTGAATGAGCGGGTGCTGAAGCAGGTTAAAGTACAGGTCGGTGGTCCCGCATTTGGCTATGCCTACTTGGAACACTAGAGGGAGACACCTGAGCCGCCGTCTGGGATGATCCGCCGCAGCGTATCTGTGTTCTGTCTTAACTTTGGCTGCCCATCGGTTAAAGTACAGCTTGTATACATCCCGCCCAGTCTTCCAGAAGAAGTTGTCCTTGTACGGTTCTGTGGTTGTTATGTTTTCGTACCAGCAAGGATTTCGGTAGTTGCTGAGGTAAGGTAGGGCCTCCTGGCACGTCACCACAGGGGAGAACAAAGCTATAGGAGGTTGCAGGATACTGAGCCAAAGTCTCATATAAATCATAGACCTATACGTCTATGTATAAATATAAAGTTTGCTGTAGATTGAGCCAAAATTGCATAGGAGATTGCAGGAGATTGAGCCAAAATGGCATAGGAGATGGCAGGATATTAGGCCAAAGTGGCATATGAGTTTGTAGGATATTGAGCGAAAGTGGCATAGGAGATGGCAGTGTATTGAACCAAAGTGGCATAGCAGATTGCAAGATATTGAGCCAAAGTGGCATAGAAGATTGCAAGAGATTTGACCCAAAGTAGTTCTAACTTCTATGCGCATATTTTACGGGTACCGAAACGGGAGCTGAAATAGGAAGACACAAGTGATTCAGCAAAGATGTCCGGAATTCTGAGGTCGGCTAAAACCCTACACCCGTTTCCATATAGCTGTCAAGCTAGGGGGGAGCAGTAGTAGACGCCCTTTATTCCATGACGCGTGGCCAAATGCACCTTCAACACCAGTATTTGTCTGAGTAAAACATATATGCTGTACAAAATTGGCACTTCGAACTTTAATAACTGTAGCTAAATATGTACCATATACAGTGAAACCTGTATTTAATACCACCTGAGAAATAGGGACAACCTGAGAATTAAGGGCGGCTACATGAGTCCTTAGCTCTATTCACTATGGAAATGGGCCTGAAAAAAAAACACCTCAGAATTCAGGACAGTTTTTCACAGTCCCTTGGGTGTCCCTAATTCATAGGTTTCACTGTATAGGCTCGAAAAAAAAAACATGTAAGAACGTGTATTTATTTATTTAAGATGGCGTATTTAAATCTATATGTTAGCATTCTCCAATCCAGTCACAACCAATGTCTATTGGGATATGAAACACAGCAGTGACTTTCTCCAGTGTTTGTATATAACTCTGGTATACGTGTTGTAAAATGACTATCGTGGTGGAGAGAGCAGCCTCCCCGTGGCCCACCCTGGGTATCAGGTCTTGTCGGACATTTTGTTCAGACTTGGCCTGATAGCGAATGCTCCCACACATTGCAGTGCTTAGACTGTAGTGACTTGAATTGACGTTGCAATCGTTATCACCTGTTTTTGGCACGGTATGACCCTTTTGGTGTTGATGTTCCGTTAAACTTTGATAACACTCACTCACTCACTATCGTCTGCGCCAGTTTTCTTGTATACGTGTTGCAAAATGGCTATCGTCTGCGCCAGTTTTCAATTAAAGACAGATGGGAGAAGGTAGGAAATCGAACGCTTGTTATAAATGCTATAGGAAATTACTGTACCAAACTACATAAAAATTACGGAGTTCGCCAAGTATTTGAGCGATATTCCCGCTGTGCCCGAGTTCCCACTGCCTGTTGAGATTGTAAGGGTCTAGACTAGTTGAAGCGGCGTTGTGAGCTGCCGTTAATCACTACTTAGAAGTGAACCGTATTCACAGTTTGAAGTCTGAATAACGAAGCTTAAAAGAACTGTTACGAAATTTTATCAAGAAATGGCCGTTGTTGTGGTAGAGCCACATAGCGTTGATTATAGCTAACAGCTGTGACAAGGCAAACTTTGGGCCAGAGTACGTTTAGCTACACTTCAAGTGTTTCGTGTTCCCTGGCTTCGAAATACGAAAAGTCTACCAAAAGACTGGTGGATCACGATATATTCATATATTTACGGTTTCTATTTTTCACATTTTCTACTTCTCTTTCTGTCCCTTTGTTGTTGCTATTGCTCTTCTTCATGATGTATCCAGAAAACTGTTGAACTGTGTATGTTGTAGACAGTACACTGTCCTTCCCTACATATTATAGGCAGTAACATTGTCTACTGAAGGAATCAATATCACCAAGTAACTCTGTGGTCCCTGCCTTCATCTGGAAGTACCTGTTGTGATGAAAATAACCGCGCAGAGAAGCTATTCTAGTGCACATTGTGTGCAGAAGATTGGTCGTTCCAAGGGCAATAACTCACAATTCCTCTCTGAACTATCTTTTCAGACGCCACTTAACATTCAGGATACACCTTCATACTCTAAGTCTACGTCTTTGTACGAAGAACATCTCCCTCCGTATACTCAAACTAGTAACAATAGTGAGTAGGATGCTGTTGTATTATTTCATGTGTGGAAACTGATATGCTGGTGTGTAATGCAATTTTTCTCTAAAATCAAGTGTACATAATAGTACATGAACGTTTTAAGACAGCTCATTTTCATAGTAAATAGTGTTTCCTAAATTTCAATAAATTTCGTTCCTTGTATTTTTCATCTGTTTATGAACTCGTAGTTGTAACAGAACTCACGGTATATATCGACCGTCAAAATATTAGAAATGACGTAATAAGCAAAATGCTCACCAAAAATGTGAGCATACAGAACTATACATAAACACTTCCTTTGATTGGTTGAATCTCTCTCTCACTCTCTCTCTCTCTCTCTCTCTCTCTCTCTCTCTCTCTCTCTCTCTCTCGTCCCTTTCTTCTCGCCCCCTCCCCTCTCTCCTCTCTCTCTACGTCTCTTCCCTCTCCCTTTAATTTCCTTTCTCTTGACACAAGCCCCCTTTCGGATTGTCAAGTCCTTCGTGGCTTTCGAGCTATTGAGAAATGATCCAAGACTAATAATCAGCACCAAGTTAGTTCCATAACCGCCGTTACCCCCAACTTCTAAACCCAAAATCGAAACCAGTAAGCTTCGACCATGGACAGACGGCAAAGCGTAAACTCAGGCGTAATTGGTATTCCTGTGATATGCTGCTTCGATTAGTTTGGCTTGTTGCGTCCTCCCGGCTGCCAAGGGGCACGGCACAGCTCTGCTGTATCATGGAAACTAAACGCCCTGCCGTGGCCAGCGGTGGCGGGCTTGGGCCTACAGTGGACGGGTAGGGACGGGATGGCACAAGACTTAACGCCCGGGCCAACAGGGTAATGGGAGGGAGCCAGCGGCGGGAGGCGTCTCCGAGTATAAATGGCAGCTTCCCTCTGCTTCCTCGCAGATTAATGTGGCGGGCAAAAACACATCTGTGATCGGCTTCGGTGAAAAAGGAACACTCGGACCTCGTCGGACCTGCTGACGGCCAGTTTCAAAGATCATTTGACAGCTTGGGTAAGCCGGTTTGATTTGTTGGTTTGCTTTCTTCATTCGACCTTTGCTTGTTTGTATGGGATAGAGGTGAATCGGGTTTGTGTTTTATCCACATGAACAAATTAAATTGTTGTCACTTAAATTTCATCCCTATTTTCTAGTGTCATCCGCTAAGTGGCAGCTGAAATAAACTGGTTAGGTTTATAGATTGCGCCTTATTTTATATATTTTTAAAAAAAAATGTATAAGAGAATACAAATGTAACTGTTTGCATTAAAGAGGTTTCAGGGCAATTGGCTGTTTCTTGCTGGTGTTAAAACGAGGGTGTTTTGATATTTTCTCTCGGAGGTGATGAACGTGGCCACATACATTGTAATTCCTTCCACGTTTTAAAGCTACGTCAAATTGCCTTAGGGCTCAATTTAAGAAAACAGTTGATGCAGAAACACGTTTGTCACCCACTACACAGAGAAAGGAAATGTGTTAATGATGTATTTAATCTTGCGTGTAGATAATCTATCATTATGTACTATATATTTACATACTGTTATTAGATGTTAGATATTTAATAGGAGAATCACCAACAAATGTCCAATGTCAGCAAAAATATCCAGAAGGATTTGTTGGTTGCGAATAACCTAGCCTAACTTAACTTTAGCCGATCCGTATTTTTTATTGAGGTCTCTCTCATTGATTGGAATTTCTTTATAGATCTGTCGTGAATTCTCTTCGGGCGGTGCGCGATAATATGGGGTGACATATGGTTTACACTGATGATGTTAAGCATGTCTGCTGTGAAAACTGATGCCATGGGATTTTTGTATAATGTCTAAGCAGACAGAAACAGGGATAATAATCCAGGTTGCACTTCTTGGTCTCGAAAAACTATCAGTAATTTCCATTGAGGGGGTCTTTCACAATCATGGAATTTCTATCTGACTGATTAATCAAAGGCTAAAAAGAAGGAAAGAAAAATAGTAAGGCAGAAAGAAATTAAGAAGGAATAAATGAATAAAGAAAGAAAGAAAGAAAATAATGGAAGGACAGAACAAAGGGAAGAAAGAACTAATGGCCGAAAGAAAGTAAGAAATAAGGGGAACGGAAAGAACTGAAGAGAAAGGAAAGAAAGAGAAAAAATCTGAAAGAAAGAAAGAGAAAGGAAAAAAGAAGGAACGAACCATATGATCTGTGACTGAAAAAAGAAAGAAATAAAGGAAAGAAGAAAGAAGAATGAAGGGAAGAAAGGAAGGTAAAGAAGAAAGACAGAAAAGACACAGGTAGAGAGATGCAAAGAAAAAGAAAGAAAGTAGTAAGTAAAGAAAGAGAAAGAAAGAGAGACAGAAAGAAGAAAAGAAAGAAAGAACCGTGTGTTCTGTGACCGGAAGAACAAAATATATTCTGGGCTGGGGGTGCAGCCAGAGTAACGCCTCCATTATAATGACTATGATGTGTTAAACAGAACTATAACATTTAGCCTAGCTAAAGTTTAACTATGATTACCGAGTATTTACTTATTACCGTCGTCTGAGTGACTGCTGCATATTTTCGACAACCGCAGTCTACAATTAAAGATTGATAGATCTCCCACGGTTTAGGCGATATTGCAGCCACGTAGAGTTGCACTAAGTACTGAGTTTTAGAAAAAAAGTCGTGGTATATTTTCTTACGTGTAGTTAAAGTAATATTATCTACAACGCATTGATTTGCCAGTAGATATTACAGACTTAATAGGAGAATCAGATAGTCTTTACTAAAATTAACCTTTGTCCAACTGCTGATAAAATACGCCTTGTGTTATATGTAGTCCTAATTTATTACTCACATGAATATGTCAGCCGAACCACAAGCTCATTTCATCAGTGTGTTGTATACAGCACCACGTGTGCGTATACATGTACCTAGTTTCTTTCTAATCTTGCTATGGATCTGTCGCCTATTCCCATTTGGCGGCGGCGCGATTGTAACATCTCCTTTAATTACACAAATGACGTGTAGCGTGTCTACTATAAGAATTGTCACGGGATTTTGAATAATGTCCAATGCATTCAGAAACAGCGTTAATAACCCCGGGCCGAAACATGACATTATTAGCTTGTTCGCAATTTCTGAGGCCGGTCTTTCACAATAGCGGAATTTTATTAGACCGAGTAAAGGAAAGGCAAAAAACAAAGAAGAAAAAGAAACGAAGAAAGAAAGGCAAGATGAAAGAAAGAAAGAAAGAAGTAACTAAGCGAAAAAAAGAGTGGACTGGGGATACAGCCAGATCAATGAATCCATCATAATGGCAATGATGTATTAAGCGGAACAGCATCTCACCTAGCTAAATTTTAACTTAGATTACTTAGTATTTATTTATTAACCCGTCCGTATACTGTCACTGGTATACATCAAGGCCACAATTTTTCGACAGCAGCCGCCTGCAATTAAAGACTGAATTATGTGCTTTCTTGGTGACGATTCATAAACGCGACACCTGGTGATGCTAAAATACGACCTCTGCAGAGACTTGGGCCGTTAGCCCAGCGGTAAGACGTATGCTGCAAACCACTGATCGCGAAATCGCGAGGGTAAGAATTTCACGTAATATCGTTGGCAACGTAACCTCAAAGGTATCCTGTGTACATTAAATAATTATCCCCCAGGTAATTTTTAAAACCGAAATGACCACAAAATAACACTGAACACATAGCGGCCAAGGTACCCTGTCTATTTGGTGCATTTGTGATTTTCGGCAACCTTTACGGAAACCATTTGACCGTAGAGTGATAGCCAGTGATGACGACCAAACATTCGGCCTTGGGGTAAGTATTTTTAGTGTCCCCAGAGGGCACTTTGGGGAGCTATGTGCACAGGGTCCCTCTGAGATCATTCGGTCCATTTTCAATGTTCACCAACCTTGTACTTGAAAACGGGTGGTGGTACAGTAAAATGAAACAAAATGTGTGTCTCTGGAACAAGTGTTTCTTGTGGATAGTGTAGTAGGGTTGCGGTTGGGCTTAACAAAGGTGATATAGTGTTTGTATTTCAGGTAAGTGTACAGGTTAATTAAAGTGTCTTTGTCCCTACACCCAAAAACACCATTATGCGGGCCATTCAGTGTTGGTTGAAAATAAGTCTGTATCTTGGAAACCGTTGGTCCTGGGACAGAACTGGTCAAAATGTGAAATCGGAATGCCTATCTTTGCAATGTAGGTCGGGTAATGTTGACCCCAGACACATCGAGACAATTTTTTTTTTTTTTTTTTTTTTGGGGGGGGGGGGTTGGGTGGTGTCATGCAGAGCATTGTTTGAAAATAAGCCTGTATCTCCAAAACTGCTGATCATAGAGCAATGTGGATGTACATTTGGATTCCACGGCTGTGGACCGTGCATATGAGATCATGGTCACTAGACACTTCAAGGTCATACTGTAGCTATTGGGTGTACTTGTCTGAAAGTCGTTGTTATAGCTCTGACTGCTAAGTTACCTGTATCTAATCATGTGAGGTTAAAACGAAGATCATGCAACTCTGCTTCTGCAAGTTAAAACAAAACATAAACTCTCTGTTGAGAGGCGTTGCTCAAATATAAAGGCCTCCGTGTCTCTTATTTGTATTTTTTTGTTTGGGGCAGGAGGGTGTTTGGGGTTCGCTTTCTACTTTTTGCTATTGTTAGAATGTATACTTTTTGGTTGATACTGCTCTCAATATTACTCAGTATTACATATGTTATACAGAATATTATATAAAATTTGCGATATATACGCTTGAAGTTAAGACCGCGACTATATTTTCGGTCGACAAACAAAAACACTGTTGTTCCTTTGAATCATGCAAGCTTGCCTAGAATAGTTTCTTTGCCCCCCAGTCTCTTGTCTAGATTATGACGATACAGCGTTTATCACTTTATCCTTAAAAATCAAGCAGATTGAGTTCCCCATTACATTATCTAGCCTTTTTCTAACCTTCAGACAAGGGGATGAATATTGACTTACTAGGGCACGTACAGTGTAGGTCGTAACCTTGTTTGATAAATTATTTGTAGGGCGGGGAGGGGGTGCCGTGAAAGGAGATTAGATGTACTTTTTATGGTAAGCTTAAGGGAGATCCAGCGTTGGTGATGGGAGGCCTTCCGCCGACGACTGTGGGAACATTACTTTGGAGTAGGCCACAAAGGATGTTTTCATGAGCTGAATTTTGATTATGGAAGTTTTTGGTGAACAAGATTATACATACTTTTCGAGATTCAACGTGATATATCATCCGGCACTAAGACGCTAGTCTCGGTTGAAAGAGTGAATTAAGAAAGGAACATCTTTTCTGGTTAGGGCTTGGATGGATGCACCAACAATGACGTTGGCTCCAGCGCTGAGGCTGTTTCATGTTCCACTGTCAGCCCAGTTGCTGATGTGTGGGGTGTCCTTAGTAGGTTGGGATTACTCGTGACTGAAAAGCTTCCCGATCTTAAATATCGTTTGATATCATTTTAAGTCAAATCGTATTGTTTCGTGATAGAATATGGAATTTAAAAGGCGTAATTAAAAAAAGTATATTTGCTATGCGACGTCAGCGTTCCAATTATTACAAAGGAGGCGAGTTAAATAAGAAGTTGAATATGCCAGGTGTTAAAATGCATTTTGGCGCTGGGCCTTTGCTCACCCCTTTAATGTTTGAAGTCAGTGCCTTGATAACTACTTCACTACTACTAGTACATGCAACAGCTGCTACTAGGAAAATCCAAATTCAAAGCCCCGCATAGAGTTCGAAAATAACAAAAGTGCATGATTTAATATTGATCGTGTCTTTTTAGAATTAACATCAGCTTCATAAATGGATTTTAGCAATATATGACAAGAATACTCGTAACGCCCATAGAGTTCTTGCTGTAAGGGGGTGGTCTGGAATTATCCAGGAGAGGATGGTCCGGAGAAGACTGCTCAGGTAGCCTGTTGCCTATTATTTTGGCTAATATGCTCTGACTTGAAATGCCTCTCACAGCATTCGGGAACGCCAACCTTCCCTGTGACAAGGGAATTATATTATAATATATACCTACTATTTCTGGCTCTTCTGACATGATATCGAAGTTTTCCGTCGTCCGTGTCGCAATTGGCTCAGGACACATTTCGCGGATTTGTTTCGAATGTTAGTTGGTGGCTTCCCTGGACCATACACCGGGATGATTATCTCTGCTTGACCATGTCAACAGAGTCATGAAATCGAAATTCGTCCGTCGTCCATCGCTCCGTCCGTCTGTGGCATCGATATCTCTGAACCTATTGTATGGCTTTCTTTCCAATTTTAGCCGTTGCTTCTCCTGAGCCATACCCCCGGACGTTTTTTAAAGTGTTTGCTTTGAAGTTTTAAGGAATATTTTTCATTTTCGCTAAGATGGGACAAGCGCTACTCCTACGAATCGCAACATAAAGTTTTCAAACTTTTCCTGCATTTTCTTCTCAATTATCCTCACAAAACCACGTTTGGGATATTTGAAATTTTGAAAATTGAAATTTTGATAATTTTTTTCCGTTGTTGGCCTGAATTTTCCTCCCAATGGTCCTCACAAAACCACGTTGGGGATTTTTGAATTTTGAGTTTCCGATTTTTGACGTTTTGTTTTCGAAACTTTCAAATTCAGCCTATGGGGAAATCAAAAACCTCAATTATCTGGAAAACGAGCGATCGTAGAGCAAAGACGGTGTTAAATTTGGGACTCATGGGTAATGATTCAACAGATACTGTAGAGGGTACCATTGACCTTGTAGCATTCAACGTCTTTTTGAGTTCATTCTGTGCACTTTCCATTTTCCTTAATTTGGGCCTAATGATAAGAATGAAAGAAAATGTTTTGAGTCTCTATAACATCTAATGGTGAGAGATAGACTTGTGGTTAGTAATATTCATGAACAGGAAACCATATACAGTGGAACCTGGGAATTAGGGACACCTAAGGGAATGTCAAAAACTGTCCTGAATTCCGAGGTGGTCTTATTTCTCAGGTCCATTTCCACGTAATGAATACAGCCAGGGACTGAAGTAGCTGTCCTTAATTCCCAGGGTGTCCCTATTTCTCAGGTGGTCTTAAAGACAGGTTTCACTGTATAGAGAGTCCAATGACACCATCACATTTGACCTTGAGCGACTCTGAAAGGTCAAAGTCAAGATTTCGAAGCCGTATATCCTGTAGAGGAGCCGAGTTAGGCCATTTGCTATTAGAAAACATTAATAGGAAAGCATATATGGGGAGTCCATTGATGCAGCTCCAGTTGACCTCAGTGACATTGAAAGTTCAATGTCAAGATCACTCAGAATTTGAAAGCTTATATCTCGTAAAGGAGCAGAATTAGGCCATATGTTACCATTAAACATTAATAGGAAACCATATATGGCGGGGCAATGAAAATATCACATTTGACCTTGAGTTACCTTGAAAGGTCAATATCAAGGTCGCTCGGATTTCAAAGCAATATATCTCGTAAAGGAGCAGAGCAAGGACATATATGGCTCTTAAGCATTAATAGGAAAGCATATATGGAGAGTCCATTGATGCGATTACGTTTGACCTCAGTGACCTTGAAAGGTCAATGATGAGGTCACTCAGATTTTGAAACTTATATCCTGTAAAGGAGCTGAGTTAGGAAATATGTTACTATTAAACCTTAATAGGAAACCATATATGTGGAGTCCAATAACACTATCATATTTGACCCTGAGTGACCTTGAAAAGTCAAAGTAAAGATCACTCAAATTTCGATGGATTATATCTCGTAAGGGAGCAGACTTAGGCCATATATTACTACAAAACATTAATCGGAAAGCATGTATGATGAGTCCATTGGTACGATTACTTTTGACTTTAGTGACCTTGAAATTTCAATGTCAAGGTCACTCAGATTTTGAAAGCCTATATCTCGTAAAGCAGCCGAGTTAGGTCATGTGTTACCATTAAACGGGTTGCGATGGCCGAATGGTTAGCGCGTCGGACTCCCAACCACAAGATCGTGGGTTCGAGTCCCGCCAAAACCATGCAGTTGGCTCATCAAAAACCGTCCCGCGTGGGCTACGGGTGGCGACAATGGTGCCTCGGTTCACTCAGCCGTAAATGAGTACCTGGCTATAGACAGAGATGGCAATTGTA
>JAAUYG010061860.1_pt1 | contig 18505 bp, 14 predicted proteins | sample 7278091 | NCBI WGS metagenome assembly JAAUYG01 (sample SAMN14350201, study PRJNA611818) | marine sediment metagenome | isolation source: surface marine sediment (0.6m) | place: French Polynesia: Moorea | collected 2018-08
AGAGATAATCGATGCCACAGACGGACGGACGGACGACGGACGGACGGACGACGGACGAATTTCGATTTCATGAGCTCTGCTGACATAGTCAAGCAGAGCTAAAAATTGCGTGTGCTACAACATCACAGTGGGAAGCTGGAGGGAATTATATATTGCAATAAAACTCAAGAAAACTATTCACTAAAGATAACCTACTAGAGTACCAAAATAAGTTTTCTAATGAATACGTAAGATCTATAGTTACTACACATTACTAGATATTTCACAACTACCGGTACCTTATAATCAAGACCATAGAGTAAAGACCACTTCCCGGCAGTGCCACTACTTAACATTGAAATGTATTTAAAATATTTGACAAATGTAGGGTAGGTTTGGTACTACAGTGAAATCTGTCTTGAGAGACCACTGCCATGAGACACCACCTGTCTTGAAGGATCACAAAGTCCTGTCAGAAGGTTCCGCATTTCAATGCAATTGAACCTGTCACCAAAGACCACCTGTTTTGAGAGACCATACTTTTATGGCCAATGGGGCGGTCTTTCAAGAGAGGTTCCTCTGTAATTTGACCAAACCCACCATACATTTCAATGTTACATAGTCTCAGAAGTAACACCACATACCTTACCGTTAAAAGGCCAGCTTACATATAAAGTCCAATGTCATTATTCAGAGCTTCTACCATACATCATGTACATGTAATTACTACAAGACCCAGAGTGAGTGAGTGAGTGGTCAGGGCTTTAAGTTGCAGTTGACAATTTTGCAGTCTTATCGCGACTGGAAGGTTTACCAATCTGAACAAGGACGTGTTTGTATGCGCTGTATATGGACTGGACCCGTCTTGTGCTAGTCCGACTCGCAGCCAGTCTTTATAGTGATCGCCCACTGAAACACGATGCCACGAGTAGGCAGTGATGTCCCAACCCAGACCATTATCCTAACTCCGAGCTGGCCAGTCAGTCTCTAACTCTTATGCTGAGTGCTAAGCAGAGCAGCAGAGCCTCAAATTTTAACGTCTTTTGTTCGATGCAGCTGGGGATTGAACCACCAACCACCTCCATGCCAGGCGAACGCTCAACCACTACGCTACCCGGCCGCGGTACAAGACCCAGAACATGTCCTGCTATTAACTATCCTGGCAACGTGTTTCTCTCTATATATATACTGTGCTTTACTTCCGATTGTACCTTTAAACATTTTAAAAAACATGTAATTCATCAAGTCTATAGCTCCAGGCAATATACAAGTAGCACATTGTATCCAAACGGAGATTCTTATGTATCCATCAACACACGATCAAGGGAACTATATTTTGCATAAAGGCAACAATATTTTGTCAGATTAGTATTTGGTGATCAATTACTGCATATTAAATAAACAGAAAACCGATGTGTCATCATGTAAACATCAATAAATGCAATAACAGCGGTAATTTGATTATTACCAGGTATGGCTCTTTCTTTCCTATACCACATTGACGGTGTAGGCAAGAAGTCGGGCAATAATAAACCTGTCTTGAGAGACCACCTGTGTCAAAATACTGCAGAAGATCCTATAATTCACTATACTAGTAGATAGCTGAACATATCACCAGCCACTAGTCCTGAGGTAGTGGGAGACTGTATTATGTCCATTGGGTTCGCATTTCAATAGGGTTTACTGTATCTGTTTCTTGAGGTGTAGGTAGGTTGTTCTCATGATCATATGCTCAATGTGCTGTATCTACTACACAAATGGTACAAGAGTATTTAATGTCACATGACCTACATAATATTTAAGTAAATGTAAACTGTCTGAAATGGTCATGCATGCTCTTCAAATGAACTCAAAAGGTAACACAGATTCCTATGATTTAAGACCTTGCCATATTCACACATCCCTGTTTTACGACCACTCATAAATGACATACATGTAAATCTCACTTACATTTTGTATTTTAAATACAAATATTTCACCATGTCTTATACAGAGCTGGCTAAACAATGATAAAAGCATAAGAAGCAATAAATATTATAAATAATCTCACACAATGTTGCTTTAATATCACTTGGTGTCTACATCATAGATTTAACCACTATATACTGTGGTCATCCACTGAGCCGTACTGAGAGGCTAAGCTTGCACCGGGACTAGCGGCTACTCCACCTAGAGTTTTTGGCCCACTGCCTACCGAGGAGTCTAGGAAAGACTGGAAACTACGTGGGCTACTGCCGACCCGGAGTTCGGGTATTTCTGCTTTCTGTATGCTGCTGTTGACTCGGGGATCAGGGAGCTGTTCCTCTGTTTCCTGAGCTTCCTGACTCCGTGAAATCTCCGCCAATGCAGCGTCCAGCCCGGCCAGCTGTCTGTGCACAAGTTTGCTATATAGGCCACCAGAGCGCAGCAGCTGTCGGTGACTTCCTTGCTCAGCGACCTGGCCCTCCTGTATCACGATGATGCGGTCTGCTCGCTCTACTGTGCTGAGGCGATGAGCGATGAGAAGGACGGTGCGGCCTTGGAGGGTACGGTGTAGGGCTTCCTGGACCTTTTACGTAGAGACAAACCAATACCGGTAGTTACAAGAACATTATCTTGTTATACTTTTACACCTGTATTTTAAAATAAATTAGGGGCCCTATTATATTATGCAGGTCCTAATCTACTTTAAAATACAGGGGTTATAATATGCTAACACCAAACCACATTTACTGAATGCTACACATGTAACTGGCTATTCTAAATTTCTCACTTGAAAAATGATTCTGAAAAAAATTGTACAGCAGGATATTCAAAGTGAGATGGATGCCTCACACACTTTGTCACATTTACCCTAATATTTACCCCAAACATAGAAGGTGATTATTAAATTCAGGCTTGTAATATAGTGGCCCTTCTCTTAACATGCTTAAGGACACTCTCTAGAGAGGACATCCCTCTAGACAGGACACGAATTCTTGGCACCAAGTCATGAAGTACCACAAATGCATGTGATGCCCCCTCTCAACAAAGGACACCTCTGCAATAGGGACAGAATTGCTTGGCAGAAGGGGTTCCCTATTAGAGGAGGTACTACTGTATATTATTAACTGATGGGAGACTAACCACATGTTCTGACTCAGCATCCAGAGCACTGGTTGCCTCATCCAGCAGCAGTATGACTGGGTTCCGGACCACAGCCCTAGCGATAGCTACTCGCTGCTTCTGACCTCCTGCAATAATAAGGTAGAGTGGGGCTAAAATGCTGCTGCACCAATGATGAATAGATAAAATATTAATTAAATTCAATGCCCTACAAGTTCATAGTTAGCATTATGACATGTATTATACATGTACGTAAAAGAAATAATTTTAGTTTTCTCACATTCGGCCAGACACGCAGCACCGGTATATCGATCTCTGCATGAAATTGTATATATTTTTCAAATACGTTAAAGAAACTTCAGTAGCTCAGTTTCTTTTCAAAACAGAACCCCCTAGTGAATATATACATATCTATTGGGGCACATGTGGTTTGGAAACATCTCACCATTTTCATGTTTTACTGAAATGATCCAACCACGATTCCATCATTGCATGCATTGGAAAAGTTTCATATGACCAACGACAGTGTATATTGTCCAGGCATCGTGTGTGACACATTGGTTCAATCCAAGGTTCAAGAATTTCTTGAAATAAAATAATACTGTGGTCCTTATATTTTAAGACCATGCAAGGAACCTTAAAAATATGGTCTTATATGGCAGATGGTCTTAAACTGAAGGTTCAATCACTTGCACAATCCATTTTGGAACCTAATTAAGGGGTCTTATAATCAAGGTGGTCTTAAAATGAAGGGTTGTAAAAAGGAGGGGCCAGTGTAGCAACAATATTCTGCAGCAGATGTACAATTTACATGTAAATATCATCACCTGAGAGTTGTTGCCCCTTTTCCCCAGCCTGACTCTTGTACTGGTCCTTCATTTTTGTGATGAAATCGTGTGCGTTTGCCAGCTTGGCTGCCCTCTCCACCGTCTCCTGGTCCCATTCTGGCAGGCCGTATGCTATGTTCTCCTCTAGGGTACGGGCATACAACACAGGCTCCTGGCCTACCAGTGATATCTGAAATAGGGAGAACAGTGGTAAGGGTCTAATAACCATGTTCCAGCTTGAAAATTTGCTTGCAGTTGCAGGGCAAACAGTGGTCCCTCTCTTAGTGGTTGCTCTCAAGAGAGGCCTCCCACTCTAATCAGGCTAATGTCACCTCAAAATTTTATTGGTGCTACTATGAATGCATTATAATACTTCTCCCTCTTGCCAAAGGCCACCTCTCTAATGTGGCCATAATTTATATAATTAAGGTGGCCTTGTTAGAGGTGGACTACTATATATTTAGGCAAAAAGATTGCCTTCAGATTGCAGCTTGAAAGATTTCATTGGAGACCACTTAGCTGTTACAGTATTGCTTACATGCGTTTGCTGTTCTGCTAAACAAATATGCATGGATGTACACTGTGCATGCATATCTTTATCTGTATGTACCGCATGTACTGCAGGAGTTACAGTGAAAACATGGAAAGGAGTAATGAAAACGTGAAGCACTGCACAAGTACTTGACCACATCGCTGCATGCACTAATGCAGATGAACAGCTTAAGTATTGCCGTACTGTAAGTACTACATATACTGCCATTTAATTTGAAGTTCATATAACTTAAAGTACCATTCCAGATTATCATTTAGTTCTTACTTACTTGTGACATTACTTATGCCAAAGAAGTGCAATTATACTGCTGGACATCTAGATTATGTGAAAAGAAACGTGCAAGGGAACTCAACTCAGGGGAGTGGTATACTAGTATATCACCTTTCCCACTAATCTACACTTGCTATTTTGGACTCAGACCCTTACGTATAGCCATTGCAGGAATATTTGACCGTTAACCATGTTAACTTTGTTAAATACAGAACATGGGGATGCAGAAATGGTTTGTGGAACTGTATTTGAGACAACACTGAACATCATTGTAAGTGCCAGGTGTCCACCATTGGAGACTGTCAGTGAACAACTACCAGTATATATATGCAACAACTGTAGCAAAGTAGGCACAGACTATGTCTGTGAATATAGGTCTTCAGAAGAGACCTAGGTGAGTGTAGGACTCTAGGAAGGGTGGAGCAATACCCTAAATAAATTTTCTTTCTGAAACAAATCTCGAGTCAAGAAACGGACTTAAGTTCACTAATCACCTTGGCAACCACTCTATTTTTCATGCTTAAGGTCGCTATTGGACTTAAGAAGATTTCTTTAAGAAACCAAACGCTGAATGCAAAACAAAGTTACTGTAAAAATTTTAAATACATTAAAGCATTCTTCCAACCTTTTCATGAAGGTAGTGATGGTCATATTCCTGTATAGGAACCCCATCAAGCAGGACCTCCCCGCCTCTCGTCTCGTAGAAGTGTTCCAGAAGGTTGACGCAGGAGCTTTTCCCTCCACCGCTAGGCCCTACCAGGGCCACTACCTCGCCTGGGCTCACCGTGAACGACACTCCCTGGATCAGGAATGCATAAACATGATAAATAAGGAGTGATTTAATATTGAGAGATCTCAGCAAAAAGTTATCAAGGTTGCAGATTTGTACAATTTGGCAAAACTTTCCTTTCTATTTGCTGTGGGACCTTTGTGTACAGTCGGTTTCAACAGGCAGAGATTCTTGTATTATTAGTACGTGTACAAGCAAGGCACATGACCAGTAGGCATACAAATATCATGCCCCTAATAAGAGGTCACTCTATGATTCCCAACTGCACAAAATATAACTTTGGATCAGTGACAATTGCTCTCGTTGTAGCAACAGTAATATGTGCCTCGATCATTTCGATGTGTTTTGGAGTTATGTACTGCTCATAAGGTATCAAACTTGTTAGCTAGTTGTGCTATCACCATTGCTCATTCTTTCATATGTATGAATTTAAAAACCCAACAGATACATGTACCATGGCTATCATTGCCTTTGTCCATGAGAATTGTGAATAAAATCTCCATCTGTCTATAAAAATTGCCCTAAAAACTATAAGAATCTGCAAAGTGCAAAACTAATGTATCTCCAGTGAAATACAAAGCTGCATACATGTAGTACTAGTAAAAGTACTATGTAAGCTTAAGTAACCTTCGATGGATGAGCAGACATTAAAAGAAAACTTATCCATATGTACTCGTTTTGAAAATTTTATGGGTAGTTTCAATAAGTAAAACAATATGGGAGTGAATGTTTTTGGACTCTGGAAACATAATTTCTGATGAAACATTCTGCACACAGAGTCAAATTATGTAGGAAAAGTTCCCGAATTTTCGGCAGAATCTCTCTGCCTTCATCAGGGGATTGTGTGCAGGATGTTTCATCAGAAAGTACAGCAATATTATTCATACAATTATCATGGAATACCTTCAAGACTAGAACATCAGGACGGGAGGGATAAGCGAAGGAAACATTACGAAACTCCAGATGGCCTCGCAGTGTATCGGGTCGAAGTTTCCCATCGTGGGCAATAACAGGTGTTCGGTCTATAAACTCAAACACCTTGATAGAAGCCCCCGACGCCTGCATCAGTCCGGTATACACTGCAGCTATGCTCTGGGGAAGATAAGAAAGTTCATTGGATTAAAACCACAATCTGCAGAGTAATCACTGGAGAAAGCACTCCTTTGTATTCACTGCATGGTTCTTTTCCAAAGCCTAGACTGGCCAGTCTATCTTGGGTCTTGGGTTTGTTAAAATAGTGAAGTGACAAAGTTTTACATAATTTATATATATTTAAATTAAGAACTCGCATAACAACAGGGGAACCTCACTTTAGGACCACCTCAGAATCTAGGACCACCTATCTCACAATAAAGACCAGTAACTTTTGGTCATTCAATAAGTTGTCTGAACGCTGGGATGGTCTTATTGTTGGGGTGCTCTTAAAATGGAGTTCCACTGTATCAATAGGGTAGGAAACGTTAATGACATTTCAGTTCAGTGTTTTACACGTACCTCTATGGCAAACCCGAGGTTCATCTGGTACAGTATAAACGACACGAGATCCCCTCCTGACATCATGTTGACTATGACTAGATGTCCTCCGTAATACAATGTGGCAACCACCAGCGCCAGAGAAAACAGCTGGAAGGAAAGACAACATTTAGGTGTTTATACATGTATAGTCAGTATTACAGTAGTTCCTCTATTTTACAACCCTCTATTTTAAGACCACCCTTGATTATAAGACCTTTGATTTGGTCCCAAAGGGCAATTTTCTATGCTAAATTACCTTTATTTTAAGACCACCTGCAATATAAGACCACAGTTTCTTGGTCCCATGGGTGGTCTTAAAATAGAGGGACCACTGTATCCAGTTTTATTCATAAACGTCCATAATACAGAGAACTGTATAAGATCACAGAGCTAAATAATGAAGCACTTGTTTGGAACAATGTGGAATACTGGTACAGTCAAACCTGCTCTAAAGACCACCTATATATAAAGACCACCTGCTTATAAAGACCACATGTATATTACAGATACACAGGGGTATACTTTCCATGTTATTGAATCTGTATATAAAGACCACCTGTGTATAAAGACCACGTTTTGTTGGTCCCTAGGGTGGTCTTTATATACAAGTTTCACTGTATATGTATGTGTGCATGATGCGACACATATGGTACATGCATATAATTTACTTACAATTGATGACTGTTGACTGTAGTAATTTTTTTAGCATCTGTTTTCAATGTCCTATTGCAAACCGCTAGGCAAAAATCTGTATACATTGTATCAACCATCAACATATAATACATGTACACACGTACATGTAACTCTATCATGTCTGCGGTTTGAACATATTAACTAAATGTGTCACATTTTCACTAGTTTTTCAAGGTTTTTACATTCTTGTTTTGATAACCTAACAACTTAACAACTACATGTATACAATATTTTTGATGCTCCATCTTTGTTTGATGAGTTACTCAAAAGTATTGATATAAAAAAATAAAAGAAAAAGAAAAAAAAAGCAATTTGAGGTTGATTCCTTTACCAACCTCACTGCACCATATGTAGCCTCCATATGTGATGGCTTCTTTCTTTTTGAGTTTGTATGTCTCTTGCAGCCTCTCACTGTATCGCTTAGCCTCGTCTCTTTCCATAGCAAAGCTGCAAACGGTACGCATAGATGAGCACACTTCGTCAGCCACCTCATTGGCTCGTGCCAGAGAATCCTGGATTTTCTTTGACAATTGCTGCAAACAGGAGATAAAAAACATAAATTAACTATTTAATATACATTGTATCTGTGGCTGGTAAAGAAAATAAATATTTTATTCTTTCAAACATACCGGGTGAATTTGTTCATTCTTTTTAGCATTGACCTTCAATTGCATATTATTGGAATTTTGATCAGGACATTCAGTAGATATTCACTCATGTGGAACCTGTCTTGAAAGACCACCACTTCTGCGAGAAAAAAAATGTGGTCCCTCAAGACAGGTGGTCTCTGGGACCTGTTCAATTCTGGCCTGTCTCATACATTATTTAACATGTTTAAAGAGTCATTGTTCTAAGTGGCATAAGTCTGATATGTTCAATTTGCTTCCATTTTAAGACCACCTTACCTTTTAAGACCATAGTGTTCTGGCTGAACAGGTGGTCTTAAAATACAGGGACCTCTGTACCAGTACACTTGGGCTGATCCTAACTAAGCTCAGTTGAGCTGTGACATTCTCATGCCAGAATTTATATTTATTTTTAATTTCTTAACTGTGCTGTGAGCAATCTTTTTTTAATGAACTTTTGTGTAGAAAGAGCATTAAGCACTGTGCAAGTACTGACAATAAACATGGTTACATGGAAAATGTTGGAACAGGAAATATCGAGAGAGTCCCTACCTCATAGTAGTTTCCATACACCTGGGACACCCCCATGATGATGGGCAGGCCAACCAGGGTCACCATGCTGAGTTGCCAGGACAGCTGGAACATGAATATGCATATGCCGACTGGAAGAAAAGTAAGTAGATCATCTGCTGTAAAACCATTGTTCTGCTATAATATTATATACAAACACATAATTATGTAATACCAATAATACCAAACACATGCAAACACCAGATGAGTACTAGGTAATACTTCTTATAAGATAAGACCACGGACAGCTGAATAGCAGTACTGATATTTATTACTTTTCAGTAAGATGTCAGCTGAAAATAGTTTAAGTGTGTGAACAGTGGTTGTTGCCATATACAATAATATTATGGGATCAAATAAATTGCAGGGTCTCAAATTAATATTTATATCATTAAATTTATTTTATATCTACATAATCAGTTAGGCTGGATAGCATCATATAATCACAAAGCACATAATGTACATTTGTTGCATATAATTCAGTGTTCCATAAGAAGATTGCCATAATTTGGCCATGGATAAATTTCATTGAATTTTATAATAAGCTTCCATTAACACATGATTTAATGAAGTTACAATACTAGCATTACTGGGGTAAATGTATTTAATACATGATACAGAGACATTTTAATTAACTTCATAGATTTCCATTTCAGCTACATGACTGTAGTAATGGAGAAATCTTAAGAACTGATTAAATCATTCTTCTTTCAGCATGAATATACATGTACATGCACACCGACCTGCCTTCACAGTGCTACGTAAGAAAATATTAGCGTTCAGCGAGAGCGTGTCTGACATAGTGGCCGTGTCTGATGTCAACCGAGAGGTTATATCTCCTGGAAAGTAAAAGAAATACTAGTACAAAAATATCAGACACTATAATTATAGACATGTTACCTATACTGGTGCATGTAAAGGTACTATAAAACAAAATGTACCTTTTAATATAATCGTCTCATGATGAAAATCAATCCGATAATTTTGAATAGCCTGTATAGGATGTGACAGACCTGCCACATTTATTAAATGTAGTGTATTAACAAAATTCACATCAAATTTTACGACTAGCTGTCAGTGACCCAACTCTTATACTTACAATATAAATATCCCTCCATTACGACCACCTTCAATTTAAGACCATATTGTTCTGCACGATTGGATGGTTTTAAAATGCAGGGACCACAGCCCCTTTCAAACACAGAAAATTTGGGTAACGGATTGTACAAGCTACAGTAGTCCTTGTAATTTAAGACCACCAATATGGTGTTAAATTGGAAGCGTTCTTAAAAATAGAAGGATATTTATTTTGAAAATATCATGGTGTCACTGATGAATGGTATTAAAATGGAGGGAAATGTTAATAGAAGTTAGGGTCTTAAATCGTAGGGACCACTGTATATACAATATATATACCTGTCTGGTGGGTGTCAAAGAAGCCAATCTCCTGATTTGTAATGGTTGTAAATAACAGTTTCCTCAGGCGGATGTTCAGTCGGGACATGCAAAGGCTGAAAAAGGCTCCACGGGTTCCGGCTGCTAAGGCACTACATATGCAAAGAGAAGAAAAAGGAAACGGAATACATGTAGAACTTGATGCAGTTCAAAATTCATTTTGATATTATCATGATTATGCATAGTAAAGATATTTTGTATATTATCACATGTATCATGTGTATCATGTGTATACGCACCCCTAATTTAAAGGACCTCCTCAGTAAAATGAATGTCAAATAATGTATATGTGATATGTGTATTTTAATTATTACAGGACTTCTTACATGTAGTTTTCATAATAACAGTACCCCCGTAGCAACATAATATACAGTGTAATAGTGACAGGACTAAGGCGTCTTTTAAAGAATGGTCTTAACATGCTTAATTCAGAGGTGGTCTTATCCTGAGGAGGTTGCACAGTGAACTGACCTACTGATGCATATTAATTAAGAGTACAAGTCTTCCCAGGTTTACCAGGTGTATAAAAGAATATGTAAATGGGTTTTCAGCACTATCTCAAGACCATATGCTACACATCATGCACATACCAGTGGGAACTGCATAATAATTATCATTATAACTTGGTATATTCAGATGATGCATGCATGTATGCTGTATATTGACGTACAATTGTATGATGGCCAAGAGCCACTGTACATGCTCTGGCGCGGCACTAACCTGGAGGCTGACAGCAGGGCCATTATAGCGATGGAATGAGTGAACTTGGACTGGTCCCTGTCAATGGTGATCCCCTCTATAACCTTGCCTGTGTACCAAGGGATGTACACCTCAGCTGGAAAACAGATTGAAAAAAATTTAAGGGGAGATGTGCATATTGTCTGCAGACAGCTGAGGAGATGTAAACTGTAAACTGTGAGCTACATGTACATACAGTAGAACCTGTCTTGAAAGACCTCCCCACTGGACACAATAATTTTAGACAACTGGTCTCTGGTGACAGGTTCAGGTATATTGAAATGTAGGTCATTCTGCCAGAAATATGTGGTCTTTCAAGACAGGTGGTCTCTCATGGCAGTGGTCTCTCAAGACAGATTTCACTGTACATAGCTTGGTTACAGGATAATAATTTTTCCAACAATGTATTTGTAAGTACCAGTACATTCATATTTTCTTTTTTGATGGGTGTTTTCCAGATAATTACTCCAATACAGATCATATACCAGATAACTGGATATAGGCAGAATTTTTTTTTACATGTAGATCCATATAACCATGATAACCTATAGGCATAATTAACAATCACAAAAAATAAAGCTTTAATTACCTTGTATACAGCATCAATAAATTTTTCATTTCGAAAAATTGTTTGTGATGTTAAAATGTGGTAACTCACACACAGATGATATCAACATGAATATAAATGCCAGCAAAAGTAACGGCCAGTCGGGTAGTGAGTAGCCAAGCAGGCGATGTATGGTTGCTGTCTTTTTGTACTTGACTTCTGTAGATGATGAGGAATTTTCTTTCTTTGTTGACCCTGACTCTGATCCATCTCCCGGTACTTCTGTATGCCCTCCGTCAGTGTTAGCGATAATCTGGTCAACGCCATTCGAAGAAATCGCGTTGCTGCACAGCAACGGCTGTCGTTCTGCGTCCGAGGAATTTACTGTCAACAACGTGGAACGATTCTCTTCCCGAGTCGCTTTTTCAAATTTCGACCGTGCGATAACTGTGAGCAACGTCCAGTTAACGTAGAACACTGGCGCTGCCACGACTGACCATGAGAATATCACCCAGAAGTGTGCACCACTCGGGTAGTCTTCGTTATACTCAGAGTAGAAGAGCAGTTTGATTATGGGATATGCCCATGTGATCACAGCCAGTATGAGCATTGGTGGACGTAACGTCGCCAATCGCGCAATGGATGTCTCAGGGTTTTTCCACACTCCAAAGTAAGCACCGATCAGGATCGACGCACGGATCATGCCAAATATCCAGAGTTCGGCCGTTGAATGGGAGAAGCTGTAGAACTGAAACCCATAGACAAAGTCCCTTAGGAAACTGTTAAAACTGGTTGGGTAGAAGGCTGTCGTCAGGCCAACATCGAGGAGAGCCCAGATCAGGATGAGATGGCCTATATTACAGCAGTATTGCATCCAGGCCATGCTGTAAAATTTTCGAATCAGAATTTGATAGGAGGTGGATATAAAAGTGATCTGCAAGAGACAAAAATAATTCTGCTATAGATCGCATAAAACGTAATGTTTTCTTCATTTTCATAAATTGTACATATCTATACTAAAAAGAAATAACAAACAAGAAAGACCACTCGGACAGTGGAAAACTCCACCCACCCACAAAGCTGGTACTACTGTGTCCATTAGACAATGTTAGAACAGGGATTTCATCAAACTTTTACCATGGTATCGGAAGAATCAGGTAATATACATGATATAAGGGCAATATTTAGAGCAACTTTTCTTTGAACTTTCAAGGTGCCCCCAGATCAAACTTGCTGGTGGTACTATGTACCAGATTGCCCATATACATGTATGTGATTTTCTTTTAGTATTCAATAATATTTTTGCCCATAATTAAATTTCTTCTCAGGTGAAACAGCTGGAATATATCATGACATTGAGAGATTTTACTTGAGTGACTAAAGAACTTACCCTTACACTTAAAGAACCCTTATAGCTCACTCAAGATCAAATTTGATTGACTCCCCATAAAGTCATCTGGACTGAGGTATATGACTTCCTATTAGTTATGTTAGTAGGCAATAGTGGCATATATCCCAAACCCCTACACTTTTCTGAGGTTAATACAAAACTGATGAAGGGTTTGAATTATTGTAACCTGGAACTTGAAATTTCATGGTCACTGAGTGACACATTTAGATTCCTAGTAACGCTGAACAGTAACATTATGGCTCGGTTAAGCTCCTTTATCAGAGATGAGCCTTCAAAATCTGGGCGAGCACTAAATTTCACCTTGCAAGGTGAAATCTAGTAGTGCAATTGGGCCTCCCCATATAGGACTTCCTTTACCATATGTTTACATTTATATTAGCGTTTAACAGTAACACATGGTTAACTCAGTTCCTTTGCAAGCCTTCAAAATCAAAATGACCTTGCAATGCCGCAATTGGACTCTCCATATATGACATTGTAACCTATGCAGCCCATATCTATCTGAGTGTTCATGCGTTGCGTGAAAATGTTTCTCCTCTCTTTAATGTTACTGCTCCAAAACTTCAGATTCACCCCCAACCCTTACCCTTGGACATTTGTTTTTTCAAAATTGAATCACTTTATTTCCTGGGCCAATTTTTTTTCTCATCTAGCTGTTATCACTGGGCCAAAATTTCAGATCCACCCCCCAACCATTAACACCAGTCATTATTTTTTTCAAAACTGAATCACCTCTATTGCTGCACTGATAATATACATGTTAGAGGAATTAAAGGCTCCCATCCCAAATGAAGTTGTCTGGTTATCATGGCTATGTGGAACTACTATTTTAAGGTACTAGTTGATGGCAACAGGCACAAACACAGTGAAAGCAAGAAACCCCGGCCATAGGGAAGGCTAGTAAGGTTCTGCCAAATTATGAATATCTACAAAACAAATCATGTATATTCATGATATTTGGGGTCTGACATGTCCAGCCAGTCCATCATCATCAGTCCACAATTTCACCTCAGAGTATCTTGAAAGGTCAAGCTCACACATCTCAAGTGCCTATATCTAAAAAAATAACCCTTGGATTTACAAGCATATTACCATAGAACACTAATAGGAAGTCATGTATTGCGATTGTTACAATATTGAGAGTGTCACTACATGTATACATGTCCAGTTAGCAATACAGTTGGCATTGAGCAACCCAGAAAGATCAAATTGAAGGTCACTAATTTGTTTTGAAATCTTGTACCTCAGAGTAGAATTTCAGATACTAGTATATTACTACTGAACACTAGAAGTCAAAATCTCTTCAAATAAGCAGTAATGAAATTGTGTTTGTGGGCGGGGTGGGGGATTACACTGTCCTGAAGGCTTTGTATTCAAATACAAATGTACATGTGTTCCATATATACATTATAGCTTAGTCTGAATATTAAACCCTTCCATGTATCCGTTTATGCTAATTGAAGTATGATAAATTTAGAAATCACACATTACCATGATTACTTGCAGATTGAAATTTCTTTGTGTGAATTAAGCTTCCTTAAAATATATTACTACTTCCTGACCTGATCAAAGAATTTCGCTTTTTATCCTTTTGAAAATATAATGTAAAGCAGATCAAAGATCATAACATAAACACATTTTACATGGTTATTTTTTATAACTTCAAGGCTCAGAAAATCAATTACTGTACTTGGCAGTAAAACTGCTATCTTTGAACAGTGTTGCTGAACACAACTTGGACCACTACATGTAGATGAAATAGGCAAAGACAACAAAAAATACACAGAAAATATCCAACTAAACCTGTAGCTTGTGTTGAGATCCAGTTACTGAGGGAAGTGACAGCTGATGGCTAATCTCCTTAGTAAGCTTCGTGTTGCCATTCTCGGTAGATGCTTACTACCTTCAGAAGAAAAAAAGAACAAAACATTTCAGGTGGTAACCATTTATTGATGTAATACTTTAAAAGCCCTTAGCCTGAGCCACAATATCTTATAAGTCAGATGTAAACTGTAAACCAGCAATATTCATAAGGATTAGGCCATAATAAATAGATACAAACTGATCACCGTAAACATGTTGCTTCACATAAAATAGGGACTAGAGGACGAAAATAATAGTACTGGACCTGTCGACATAGAATTAACGGAAATACCCAAGCACAGTTGTACATATTGCAAAACATGGTAAAGTCATTCCAAACACACTTCTACGGTATACTATGTAAACATTAATATAAGATTTTCACATGTCCGACACACAATTACATGTCTGCCACACAATTACATGTCTGCCACACAATTACATTTCTGACACACAATTACATGTCTGACACACAATTGCATGTCTGCCACACAATTACATGTCTCGTGATGTCTGACACACAATTTACTGTATTTACTGTACTTCTTAACATGCTTAATAACAATAAACATGATAAACAGAAACTATGCTCATTTATCTCTGTATGCCGATTGAAGTGACAATGAACATGATGATTGAAGCATCTTCCTGTTAACGCTGAGGAACACTGACCATGCTTATTTTTTCATATAATTATTACAACAAATAGCATGTTAACATGTTTAAAGCACAAAGGCCTTAATGCAAAGCTGCCCGTTTATTATGGTCTATAACCACAAATGCATGTTATGAACAAGCATGAGACCTTGAGGTAAAGAAACACTGCTGTTTGCAGGGCATATTAAATAGAATATATGAATTTTGTCAGCTTCAAATCTCCAAGTTTGCACTCAAGACATTTCTCAAATACTTACATGAAACTTTATCACATATTTGGCAGGTAAAAGAGCAGATCTTTAAAAAATAATCACCCCTCCAATCTTTGAATCTCTCCAAACTAACCAGCAGATAATTATATTGGCAGTGCAATTGAGATTACTACCTCATACTCTTGAGTTTCATGTTTGGAAGCTTTCAACTTTAGGTATGTCATGTACATTCCACAGAAGTTATATTCACTTTAAATATAAAAAAGAAACTACCCTTTGTAAGAAAATGCAGACACCAAACTCTGAATGACACTTGTTTCATTTTCTTCAATAATTGTTGGGGCATGTTAAAAGCCATGTATGGACACAATTAGACAACATGGACAAAGCATGTCTTAACTAGATCTCCATACCATGATTTGACGAAGGACAGTCACATCAGCCACAGAATCTCCACTTCTTGAACTGGCACCCTCTCTTCATCTTCCCACACTGTTTAATCCAAATGTCCAGCATCTTTCACCGTCACATACCGGGAGGCGAGAAAGGCGCCAATGATGGCTAGGACGATTAACACAATGGCACAAATGTAGAAGGATTCTTCGTCAAAGATATCTGTGAAGCCAGGAACCATGTTCGACACATGTTTCATGAACTGTTTGGAGGCCTCATATTTTCCTTCCTGCGTCTGCCCACCCATGGCAAAATTTTATGTGGTGGCTGCCGTACGTGCACCAATGATTGATATAAAATTCTACTGAAAAATTTCAGCCTGATTATATGTTAGATTTCGTCTATAACCAATCAGGCAGAATGTGTATACTACTATCAGCATGATCAGCAGCACTGAGACTGTCGTTAGGCACACTGTGACCAAGAATGAAGCAGTGAGGCAGGAAAGTCCAAAGGAGTCAAGGATGGTAGGAAGTGTATAACAGATGAGACGGTATTTTCACTCCAGTCTGAAAAAAAAAATAAAAAGAGGTTCCATAGGCTATAAGTATATGTCACTAAACAGAAGCCTGTGTAAAAGTTGATTAACTCAGAAAATTCCCAGGTAAAAACCTACAAAAGTGGTTAATAGGAAATCATGTGAAGACATGAAACTATGCTAGAACAACATAAAGGCACGTAAGACACAGAATTGCATTTCAGAAACATTTTAAGTTTATAGCCTTACTAGACATACACATGTATAGGCCAGATGCCATTAGGCTTCAAGTACCCTCACCAGTATTAATAACTTCAGCAAATTACATTGTACATCAAATTGCATGCAAAATGGGTGGAGTGCCTCCATTGAGTGGCAACAAATTCAAATGTTCGAACACATGAATACTCTAGTTTGTTGGCTGTGACTGCTTTACTGGCTATTACTACCTTTGATCAACGTTGGTGGTAAGAGAGAAAACACATTTCATGTTTCATGTGTTTAGGAGAATCTTTCAATAAAGTCTCTAAATACTCTGAGTTAAAAACCTCTCTATTTAAACTAATGAGCTCATCGCACTTGTATTTCAATAAAATGTTGCAAAATTTCCAGTAAACTTTGAGTAGTCACTATCAATCCCCATCCTCCCCTACAACATTATGTCGACATGAAGACCGCTGGTGCTTGAATTACTATTGATCATGTTGATAGCAAATAAGATTATTCAGCAAGAATATATCGAAATACTAAGAAAGATTTCTGCAATAATGCTAGAAATAATTAACTAGGATTTTTAAATAATTCATTTTTTATATGTCACTATTGTTTTTTTTTGCGAAGCAAGTTGAGGTTTCACAATATCAATACTTGTGCTATAAATAGAACTAATCTACCTGCACAAATGTTGAACAAACTCACCACAAGCGATTATAGCCGATATCTGTACCAAAAAAAATGAACTCTCACAATGGAAACTACTAAGATTCTACACAGCATGCTTTATTTATTTGAAAATGGAAATTATGAGCACCTTAGGGTACTCTAAAACTTGTGAGTAAAATTTAATTAGCAAGGAAATATCCGCAAACATCATTTTACTGAAACGCAATTCACTGGATGATCGTAATGTTGGAAGCAATTTCCAACTAAACGACAAAACCCCTCATTTTGATATAACCTTTAATTGCATTAAGAATTAATTTATTCTTCCCATGTAAAGTACATTGTTTTTTCAGGTCATTTGTTTTCTGTTATTTTAATTTCTCATTTTTGGTTTGTGCATACCATATATAGCACTGCATGATGAAGAATCTTACAGCCACCTAGAAGGCTATTAACACTGGTTACCACTTTTTAACATTCTTGCACTGTATATACATGGTGGGGTGGGATTTTGAGGTGTTGTGGCTTCCACTGACTTAGCCTACGCATATAGTAAGCCCGGGGTAGTAAGCCAAGTGGATACTCTGACACGGATACTCTGTCTACCACTGCCACTAGCCGGAATACCTGGCTCGCCTGCAGCTATTGCCATTTTCTGATGGAGGTGGCAGGCACAAGCCGTGTGACCATCAAAAAGTGTCAAAGAACTTGGCTTGCAGGAGACAGGTCTTCCGGTAGCCCAATAGGACTCTCTATACTACGTGATATAGAGTCCAATAAGTGTTGTACCAAAATCGCGGGCAAGGACTATTTTTCGAAAAGTCGCAACTGCAACCTACATCTTTTGCTTCACAAAGTCTTCTTAAAGTTGCGTATTGAAAACGAGACAAAACAAACGCTAT
>JAAUYG010085012.1_pt1 | contig 18504 bp, 10 predicted proteins | sample 7278091 | NCBI WGS metagenome assembly JAAUYG01 (sample SAMN14350201, study PRJNA611818) | marine sediment metagenome | isolation source: surface marine sediment (0.6m) | place: French Polynesia: Moorea | collected 2018-08
CCATCGATGCAATATGGTCGACATTATCCAAGATTTGTCAGAGTAGATGCGAAATGAACACTTTTTGCGATTTTTTTCCCTTAAGTTGAGCGAAGTTGAGCGAAAATGCATATTATGCCGAAAATTGCTCTAAGCATGTGTAATAACCTAGGGAAGTCCTATTCCAAATATGAAAGTCATCCGTGAATGTTTGTCACTGTCAGCCCCAATATTGTGGAGGTTGAGTGGCGGCGGAATAAGAAAAATAAATAAATAAAAAATAAAAAAAAAAATCAGAAGAAAAAAACCTCGACCGAAACTATAAGACATCTCGTCCTACGGACGGGATGCCTAATAACATAGAAAAAAAGACAGACAGAACGAAAGAAAGAAACAAAGAAATGAGGGAGAATGAAAGAAAGAGAGAAAGAAAGACAGAAAGGTAGAAAGAGAAGATAGAGAGAATGAAAAAGAGAGTCAAGAAGAAAGACAGGGAAAAGAAAGGAATAGGGGAATTATATGTATTTCAAAATATTAGTCACATCAAATCATCAGATCTTCCTTATATGACAAGCATGAACCTGGTGGGACAACTTTGGTCAGCGCCTCCTCCCGGCAGGTCCAGCAACATTCCCGTCGTCTCTCCGTGTCCCCACACTGGGAGGGGCTGCACCCAGACACACGGTCCCCGTACTCACAGTCTGCAACAGCAGGGCTACGTTAGGCTTCAAACCGTATTATAACCGATGTCATCAAATGCAAGACATCTTTTTATGGTCTGCCCAGAAACCGTGTAAATTCGACAGAAATTCGCCACACGGGCAGGCAAATACTGCCTCACAACCAGGCTCAAGATGGCGGACATTTTCTTTTCTTGGTGTACTGGCAGCCGAATTTTCACTTCCTCACAGTTGACGGCCAAACAGGATGGCTGCCATATCTTTTTCTGAGTAGTAAGGTAACGCTACCAAAAAAAAACCTATTACTTCTCTCACATTTGATGGAAAAAAATACTAACTTGGTAAAAACGTTACATCTTTTGGATGGATAACGCTGTGAGATTTCTTTCACATTACATGATGACAATTATAATCACAAATTGACTTTGGTTTTTGACCCCAACCATGTTTTTGATACTTTTGATCTGAGATAACAAGATCACGTCTCAAAATCTCGAAATATGATGTCGATATCTCGAGAAAGGAAGTCAAGAACTTTATATCATCTCGAGGTATTGAGATAGGACTCGAGATAGGATGGCGAAAAATCATCCTCGGGCATTTACCTCGCGCAGGAATTGGCGAATAACAGTTTTACTCGTAAAGTTTCTTAAATTTTATTTGTGTACGTAAATCTTGACGTAAAGCGGTACATGTAATGTCGTGTATTTAGGATTGCAAATATTTTTAAGCACTGTAAGTACTGACTTATGTTGTTCAAAGCAATCACTTGAAGCAAAATCTATTCCAGGGTACCCACCAGTTTCATTCGTTTCGAAGTATCCTCGCAGATTGCTGCAGGTTTCACAGCACAGATCAAGGTTGTATTCATAATAGCAGTCCCGGGGGGCAAGGTTGCCACACCACGTGGTGCGATCTCCATACTCACAGCCTGGTAATTTGAATTCAAAAAGCTGCCCAATCCGAATTAACCACAAACCGATATTGGCCAATCAGTATGTTCGTTGCTCGGTCATAAGACTTGCGTGGGAAGTCCGGCTCAATATAATACGTTTGGCTTACATGTATTTGGTTACATTTTATTTGGTATTAAAATTACGTGCAGTAACACATGTGTCACACAAACGTAAACTTGATTAGTCTAATTACTTTTATGCACATTTCTGATATATTTGTGGCACTTTCATTACGTTTCACGGGGCAGTTAAGAAAACCGCCTTATAAAAGCATTTGTCTTTCATTGCGACGCAAATATGTGCACGAAGCACAGCTTTTTAAGATAAATTCGGTACTACAATAACAACTTACGTTAGAGTAATATTGTTATTTGCCAACACGGTGCTATTTACATACTTATTTCATAAATTAAATACAAACACACACAAAATTATCTTCATTTTGTCAAATTATCTACATTTTGTACCCATATATCTAAATCTTCTCAATAACTTAAAATTATAAATATATATGTTCTTTTTACAAATGTGTCTACACCCCACCCACCTTCCACCCCATTGTCGAGCTCCCGGCAGGTGGCGCAGCATTCGTGGTAGTAACTGGACCAGTAGCAATCTCTTCTGGTGAATCTCTTCTCCGAACAGTATGTAAAACGGTCGCCATAGGTACAATCTGGAAATCAGGCGACATGAAAGTGAAGATACCGTACACAAAATATTTTTTTTTAACTTTGAACGTCTGCACCTATATTATTGTACTCGACTCACCGTTTTGACCGGGTAACAAGCATTTTTTTATTCGTAAGCTAAAACAAGACAACACCAAGGAATTTTCTCAAGAAAAGGCTGGCTCGCGATATTAAAACCGACGTAGAGAAGCCGCATTTTATGAAAAGATCAACCTCCTCCTGCTGCTGCTGCTGCTACTACTACCAGTGCTAGTTTTGGTTGGTAGTAGTACTGCCACTATTACCTTTAGCACTTTAGAATACTGAGCTGCACGTGTCCCAGGTATTTCATTTGGTTCAAATTGCTAACTATAACTCTTATTACAAAATGTTCTTTAATTTTGTATTTTCTTGTCTGTTTCGTTTATCTGTGATTTTGTGCGTGCGTGTATGGGTGTAGATATTTATTTATTTATTTATTTATTTATTTATTTATTTATTTATTTATTTATTTATTTTGTTTTGTTTTGTTTTTTGTTGTTTGATTTCTTTAATATGCAAAACCCGTGCATTCCAGCCTCTATATGAATTACTAGGGTATCTCTCATCCTTGATCGTTGCACACGTCTGGCAACATCGTTGCTCGTAGTAGTCCTCGTAACACAGGCGTTTGAGACGGTCTCTTACGTCAGCACAAGAACTTCCGTTGAGAAAAGTTTCCCTGGTGTCCCCATAGAAACAGTAGTCTGGAAAGAAGTTCCGGGATTGGTATATTACAACTTGAGTCAGTATCTGCTTCGTACTGGATGGCTTCTTTCGTATTCGTATTTTGTATGGTAACACTGCTGCAGCAACAGCAATAACAATGTCAACAACAACAGCAGCAACAACTACTACTACTCCCACTACTACCACTGCTCCTCCTGCTCCTCCCCCTACCCCTAATACTCCTCCTACTACTCTTACTACTCCTACTCATCATCATCCTCATACTACCACCACCACCACCACCACCACCACCACCCCACCACCACTTCTTCTCCTGCTGCAGTAGTCACTATTAATAAGCTCACCGTATCATTATTGTGCATTACTATTACCACCATCACTACCACGGACCAATCAACTGTTGTTATTACAATTTGTTATTAGAGTAGTAGTATTAGTAGCAGTACCGCACCAGCAGCTCCAGTAGTGGTAGCAGCAGTGTAGTAGTAGCAGCAGCAGCAGTGTTGTAGTTGCAGTAGTAGTAGTAGTAGTAGTAGTAGTAGTAGTAGTAGTAGTAGTAGTAGTAGTAGTAGTAGTAGTAGTAGTAAATCCACAGGGGATGGAGGAATGTGCTGTCCCACCCCTAACAATAGGTACTCAGGTACTCAGGTGCAGGTACTCAGGTAGGTCCTACGGATTCATGCACGCATCCATACAGGTGTTACAGCGTGATGTCATTGGATTTGTCAACACTTGGTCGTATGTACATCCAATAACTCATCATCATCAGAGTCCCAGTCAATCAGTCGGAGGTCTACCTGAAACTCTTCTTGGGCTCGTTTTAAGGACGTGATAAGAGACACGCCCCCAATCTGGGCCCTTTCGTACAGACTATGAAGTTCTCCAACAAATTCATCACTGGTAAGTGTTGAGTTCCGAGTACGGTTGCATCAAAGATGATCTGATGGCCAGGCCATCTTCAACATACCGCCAACTATCGTCAGCTAATATCGTCGGCTATAGTGTACGGCATTCTGAAGTGTTGCACACATGTCGGGCCAATTTTAATCTGGTCCAAGTTGCATTAGCATGCTCAGGGATACACCTGTTGTTCCCTGATGGTGAATAGCGTCTGACATAAAGACTATTCACAGTGATGAGGCACCAAGAAATCTGCCCCAATGATGAAGTTGGGCATCTCCCTTCATGCACTCACCACTACTGCAGCCTTATATGTCCTGTACCAACTGCAACTTCCGCCTCAGTATGACCCAATGTGGGGACAGGGTTGCAACCAACTCCTTCGAGATGGGGAGTCTCTCGAGTATGACGTAGATGGCTCAACAGCTGTATCTTTTTATTATTATTATTTATTATTACCAGGTATTTATAGAGCGTACTTTTCAGATACCTGCTCAAGGCGCCTTTGACACAGTGGCCGACCCATCACAGTCACTGATGCTCCTTTTTCAATCAGTGCCACCGTTTTTTCCGCTGTCTACTGTGATAGGAATCAGCCAACAACCAGGATGTCACTCTCGTCACTCAATAAGTCAGAGTCAAACAAGCATGACCAGGTCTGGCGTCTTGGTGAAACAGATGGGTTTCGAAACCTGGATTGAGAGTGAACTATCTGCTTTGAGGTGATCATAACTGAGGGAGGAGCAATGCCCTTGGCCAGCTTACCAGTCAGTGTCGAGGCTGGTGATATCAATTTCTAAAGGCTGGCATGTTCGTTTGAGCCCTGCCCGAGAGGAACAGGTTTCTCAGCACTCCTGTCTGGATCACCCTCAGGACTCGCTGGGCGACCCTCACCTAGTTTAAAGGCTGTCTGAGGGTGCATTATACTTGGTCTGCCTGTATTCCTGAGACAAATTCTGTGAGGGCTCCCTAATCCTAACTGGCAAGCCCTTAGTTCAACTTGGTAGAACCCTTTGGAAGGGAAGTTGGGGGCACAGCGCCTATAACCCTTGCATCAATAGCACAGGACCCTCTCGGCTTCGGGATTGCCCCTCTGCAGAAGGAGAACATACACATTGGCTATCTCTGGATGGGGTTCGAGATGCAGATTTGATCACGTTCCAAACAGTGCTCCTTACCCACTTGGGGCCAGGGGTAAGCTGACCACGTGTAGGCTCTCGAGCAGACCAAGTACCATGGCCCAGTTGCACCAACAGCTCTTTAACCATACGATCTCTGCTTGGAGAGCGAGCTCATTCGTCTGTAACAAAGTGTGCTTGAAGGGCCCTCTTATGTGCACAGAAATAATGATATTCTTCCTCATGAACAACATGAAGGACACGCAGCACGTCTTCGATACAATCGTTACCCATACAAGTGCTGTAGCGCCTTGACAAACGCATGGATATCTTTTGCTTGGCCTTGTCGTCTCGACCTGAACTGCGCCTTGTAAGTTGCACTCAAGTCACGTGGCTGAAAACGTTTTAAAAGAAGTGCCATTTCATTGAAGGTGTGCCCATGCCTGATGGCAAGTTTCTTACTCATCCCACTCAAAGAAATCAGCCAATTCGTCAACATTTTTCAAAGAAGACGTCCAGCATGTCTTTCCCCTAACCCCAACAGTCATCCATCTTGGCAAGACGCCCACCAGAGTGGGGGCGTGGTGGCACCCACTGATTATCAGGGCCTCATGGGACATCAACTTCATCCCTAGTGGGATGGTACCTAGGTACAGCCTGTTCAGGAATGTTATATCTGTCATGGTATGACATCCACTCACCCCTAGGGGCTGTGAACCTCTGTTGTCCTGCAGATGGCCGCATTATGGGAGAGGCATGGGGAAGATTGTCATCCTCAGACATCTCTGCATCATAGGGTCGTAGCAGTGGCTGATGAGCACTCCCAGTGGTTGGCTACCGGGTCACCCTGTCTCTCTTGTGATCCCTCTCTATTGGATTTTTAGGCATTGGTTCGTATGCCTCTGATGAAAGCCGACCAGTGCTAGCTGAAAGCCATTGGGCTCGCTGTTGATGATGGGCCCATGGATAGCTTGGGTCCTCTGAAAGACAGTTATGGACGGGCATCCCATTCAAAATAGAGGGCTGTCTACCTTCACGAAAACTCACAGCATCTGTGACACCCGTGATGCCAGCACCTCCTTCTGCACTTTCCGGCTTTCGTGTAGCCTTTTGCGGCATTTTCGAAGCATTTTCGTGGATCACTGACGTATTTTTGCATATCCCCGAAGCAGTCGGACATCTTCTTCTTTCCTGTTGTTGTTTGTTTTCATACTCATCAATACGCTGATCGCGAAGGTGTGTAGCCATAGGCTGTTCAGATATTGGATTCCCTCGTGGTTGCACAGGAGCAACTGGTGCAAAAAGGGGGCTTCTGAAGGCTGCGCATCGCTAGAGAAGAGTAACGTTGTTAACCCAAACAGATTCAGTATGCCCCGGTGAAGACTCGGGTTCACCAAATAAGCACAACTTCTCGTGTAACCAAATGTAACTGAATGACCTGAAACTGAAACAGGCAGTTGGGACGTTGTGTGGCACCAAAGTAGGTGCCAAAGGTAGCACTGGATGGGGGAGGGGAGGCGTGCTGTGAAAGCACCTCCCAGGCTAAGGACACCACTATGCCGTTCATAACCATGGTCACTGCACCCAAGAGAGCCTCAGTGTCATTAGTGATTGTTACCATTCCTCACGATACACACGTGCCATATTCCCGGCAGTGCATGTGTCAGATTGTTTGCTCATGGCACAGCCAGTTGAGATGGGTACCACAGTTTCATGACGGGGAGAAGCCGCGGTTGCTGCTACCTTACAGCTATCAGTTTGCGGCAGGAGACGAGTCTCCCACATGTTGGGCGTTGGTATGAACCATTCTGGGCCACGTTACTCAAATCTCTGTGAGCTTTGCGCAAGCCTCGATAAGTTCAAAGCTTATCCCAGATGAGGCCCAAGAAATGCAGGGTGGTGATGTGGTGTTCTGGGCTACGATGTGTCTAGGAGAAGTGTTGTTGTTGATCAGAACAGGGACACACCATCACTAGCGACATTTGCAAGTTGTGTTGGCCTTCGGAGCACACAATTTCACGTCAAACCCTTTGGGCCACCTGACCTACTGGTTGTGTGGGATCTTTTAGCCTACACCCATTTCCGGGACTGTGAGAGAGGAACCAGTAGCAAGCTCAACCTTCCGATGGTTTATTTCTCTTGGTTCAGCCGAGAGTGCCACACTGAGACAGCTGTGTCACAGGAAGCATAGGGGATGTGGAAGCCCTGGGTGTAGGGGAAACTAACTGATGGTAACTCTCACCGAGAAATAGGAGGGCTAACAATAGAAGGGATAACAACCACAGTCACCACAAGCAAATAAGACATGGCGAACAAAAAAACAGTATAATAAGTTACGCACACACTACATTAAGTTAAGCACTCTGTACTTGTCGGAAGACAGACCTGCTAGTCTGGTATGTGTGTCTTTAAGAGCGAGCTTATGATACGACTACTTTACACGAGATAAATAGTGAGACTTTAAGGCCTTGAAACATTGGCTATGAGGAGCAACAATATTGTGCCATATGATAAAATGTAATAAGACCTACCTACGACGATAATGCTGGTAACAGTTTAAAGAGGAGGACAAAATTGCATGTGCATACAGTGAACTAGCTCATAAATGCCGCCTAAACGTAACACCTAATTATGCTATAATTAACCGAATAAGGGCTCTGATTCCGAGATACCTTGTGGCTGTCACAGCAAAATCCATCTTTGTCCCTGGAAAAAAAAACGTCTGAAAACACCTTGCCGTTGCCCTTGCAGCAGTGACTTTGCAATTAGCGCTAAAGATATACAAAATGGGCTGTGACGCCGCAGTCAAAAATACATAAATTTAAAACTCATTACGCGATAACCCGTGCATCGATTTACACAAAGTTGGTCTTAAATGAAAAGTACAGGAAAAGTTATACAAAATGCGCGGACGCCAGTCTGCTTTACAGTCACCAAAAGGGATGTGAACATTAAAGAACATAAAACGCTACAATACATACCAGGGGGTTGGCTGTCTCCTCGAAATGCTGCAACTATTGCCACTAGGTCGTCTTCACTGATCACTTCGGGATCTGAATCTACCACCAGACCTGCCACAAAACTCATGTATTTTGCGATCTCTCCGGGGCAGACGGGCACGTGATTCACCCGGTAAAGTGAATTTACTCTTCCGAAATTGAAGTCTGATATAGATAAATTCAAGATGCGAGTTAGGTATGCTACGTTCTGTAATAAGATTGCACAAAAGTTCACTAATAGGACACCTACTGTTGCTCTCCTCGTCCTCCTCCCCTCCTCCTTTTCCCTCTACTACTACCACTGCTGCTGCTATTACTCCTGCTAGTAGCTACTACAGATGCTGCTGTCGCTACTGCTGCTACTACTACTACTACTACTACTACTACTACTACTACTACTACTACTACTACTACTACTACTACTACTGCTACTAATTTTAATGCTTCTCCTACTGCTGTTATTTTTACTATTGTTCAAACAATCGATTGTTGCAATTACCTTTACGTCTGAAATTAAAATTAAAACATAAAAATTGTAATCCTCTCATATATTCTACATTTAAGATAAATTTTAAATTTTAATATTTTGATCTCTTTCGATTAGACAAAAGAGGAGCGCGCAGCCAACCTGAACGAAGTGTGCAGCCACTCGCGCCTGTGCGGTGAGCTGACTATCAGCTACATCATGTGGTAGGTGTTGAGTATTGCATATACTGTCATTAAAACAGCAACAAAACAACAAAAGACGTGACAATGCCGATGCTACATGGTGGAGCTGAACGGAAGATCTGCACAAGTTGTTACATGCTGCACCGACTGGCCTCTGTTAACGCTACCAGCAAAGTAGTAAGGGAGACCAGGAATGTCGTACAGTATAGGCCAAGATACAGGTGCATGCTCTGAGGAGACTTTCACCTTTTATATCGTCTGTCGTCACATCCCAAAGAATATACACCCACTTAAATGTAGGCGTAAATCTATCGAGTTCCCTAGGGGAACTGTGCTGGTTCTGGTTCCGCTACATAGCTGGCAAACTCCCTGAACTGGATATCACGCCAACAGGTGAAATGTCGAACGCTATCTAGGCTAGTCCTTAACGCAGTTTTTGATAGCACACGGAGATGTGTTCTTCACGGTACTTCAAACTAGACCGTCATTGTGAAGGTCCTTAATTCCCCTTGCTACCATGCTGTATTGCTGGGATTTTTATAACACTACAGGGATCCAGAGCCTTGTATTTTCTACATGTACTTAACTCCTGCCACAATACAAGTACTATGAAGCTACCTGGGAGAACTGCACTCCTCCTTAAACCTACATTGTGAAGGTGCACAGTTCACCGAATGAAGAGATAGGCTTTTAAATACACTGCACAAAATCTTTACATGTAAGGGGGCAGATTTTCAAAACCACAGACATGTATTTATAAATATATTGGGAAAAATCCTTCCAGATTGTAGCCAGGTTTAGTTGAACCATTTTGCTTGATAAGGCAGTTGTGGGAAAAAAACATTAGCAAAAACTTAGTTTTTACCTATTATTAACTCAGACGGGAATCACTCCCAAAGCACAAGTGTGTCAGAGCAATTGCGATCATGGCGTTTACTCTTTCAAACAGGATAACAATGTTTATTGTCAAATCAGTAGCTGGTATGGCCACCGCTAGTGTTAACACAGTCTCAGCATTGCTGCTTTTAAGGGAAGTTTGTTTGCTCCCTTAAAATTGCACAGCTCAACGTATTATGCAATAGAAACTTTGCTCCCTTAAATATTTTGTGCAGTGTAGTTCCCCGAGGGAACTGCAGCCTATATACTGCTGTGAAGATGCATAAGAGACAGCCGCTGTATTATGTCGGGAGAGACAAGCACTGCATTTTTTAAGGCGCCGACTTACTTCCCGAACAAACGAATCCTGCGGCCAACAACAAATAAAGTTACCCGGAAGCAAACACTCATTAAACACCCATTAAACTGTAACTCGGAAGTCGGAGTACATGTATAATAATTATTCGATCCTTCATAAATTAATGCACATATTTCACTTTAAAATACAGAAATGTACGATTAAACAGCTTCAATTACATGTACCTCACAACTACCACAAAATACACATTTAGGAACCAAATTTGTTTCTCGGACTTCACACATATTCTGATACTTATTAGATCAGACAAACTGCCACTAGATTTCCAGCATAACATTAACTTCAAGTAATATTACTTGTATGTACATTAACTCGAGTGCAACACTGGCGATGTTAAATCGCTTTAGTTCGAACTTAGGAGTAGCGACAGAAGCAGTAGGAATCGCAGCACCGTAGTTTGAGAGGTGATCACGAAAATTGGTTCTAAATTGGTGTTCCTTTGGCTAGAACCAGGCACCTCTGAGATTAGAACCATGTGTATATATTATGGCTTCCTGTGGATTTCTGTCTCTGTTGACAGCTGTCAGTTTGACTTTAAGGGGCCTATTTCTGATTAAACAAAATACAGTGAAACCTGGGATGGTCTCATTTCTCAGGTTCAGTTCTATGTACTAAATAGACCTAGGGACTGAAGTAGATGTCCTTTATTCCCAGGTTGTCCCTATTTCTCGGGTGGTCTTAAGGACAGGTTTCACTGTACATATATTATTTAGAATCGAGGTTCTTGGGACCTACATGTAAGTGTCCATAGGCGAAGGCAAAGACATTGCCGCCAATAGACGATTAGTGCTCATGCTCTATATTGTGCCGGGGTCTACTGTCTTACATGGACCCATTGACAGCAGTAATTACTGTCCTAAGTAAAGGTAAGGTAAGGTAGCATCTGTTGGCAATCGGAATATAGACTGTGTTTTCTGACAAATTAACCCTGCAATATCCTTGAAATACACGTTGCCTTTGTTCATCCATTCCTTTTCAGGTGACAATCCAATACAGGACCCACACCCCAGTCAGATCCCAATATTGTTCTAGGTTTACCACCTCTCTGGTGTACTGGGGTTTGTCCTTCAACGCGGGCTCGTTCGGTGATGTCTACCTGAACACGTTTCTCGCTGGTGTAATCGAGGTGCCTGGTGTCTTCATCTGCATCGCCTGCTTCCCGACTGTCGGTAGACGACCGACTACGGCATGGTCGCTTCTGATTACAGGGTTATTTTGCCTAGGAATAATTCCTGTGTTGCTGATAGACCCAGGTGACATCCTTTCGCTGTATACTATTTTCTTCTATATGATTACCGTTAGAGCCTCATTGCTTGCCTATCTTCGAGAGCTATGGTAATATCCCGTTTAGCATCTTTATCATGTTTACAGCGCCTTCATTATGTCGAAATGTTTGGGAGTAATATTAATGTCAGAGGGTGTACGTTTTTTTTTTTTACATAGTTAATTTTTAAAAAAATATTTTTTTAATCAAATAGGAATCTAAATGCACCCCTGTTATGCGTCTGAAGTAATTTATGTGGATGTAGAGCTACTACATATTACACTTACTGATACCATACAGTGACCTTTTTATGGCTTATTTATAAATCGCAAAATATGAACTACCACCGTGAATTCAATGCAACTTATTTCAAACAAAAAATGCAGTAATTGTGTTGCATTTTCAGACCTAACGTCTGCTCTGACAGCATTATCTACTCTGGGGAAAGGGGCAATCACCGTGACTTTCACAGCTATATTTGTGTATGTGGCAGAACTATTCCATACCCCGGTCAGGCACCTGGCGGTCGGCACGTCCTCTATGATGGCTCGTATTAGCGGGATGGCGGCACCTTTCATCGGGGAACCGCTGGTATGGGAAAGGAAATTAGTCTGTTTTAGGCCAGCATTTTTTAATTTTTAGTTTTACGACAATCTCTTCACAAATTCTTGATGTAGGAGGAGGGAATAAAATCCCTCCTCCTACAATAAAAAAAACTAATATAAAAATTAGAATATTTTTTATTCTAAAAAAAAGACTAAATAAAGATAAATTAAATTACAATAAAAAATAAAAAAACTAACTTGATGTCATAGGAGGGAATAAATTTAAAAATAAAATTGACATTTTCCATTTTTTTACATGTCTTATAGAAAAAGTTTGCCCTTTTGTACTTTTTGGAAAAATAAATCTCCCCATCGGAAATATGAGAAATAGATAATAGGTATTTTAATTTTATGTCGGGTCAATTTTTTTGTAGGATCGGAGGGGACGTAAAACGAAAAATAAAAAAAAATTGGCCTTAGGGCCCCGTCTTCTGTATATTTGATATCTGACTAAACTGGACCAAGCAACTAGCCTAGGAATGAGGTGTAAAACAAAAGTGTGTCGCCACTGTATGAATGGTTCTGTATAAATAAGCTTTCGCTAAATATTGGCCAGATGTATTTCCTAATTTTCTCCAAGAAACGTAACAGTTAGTCAAGAAAATATCCGAATACAAATAAATAATACTAACATTGAGCAAAAGAAACCGTGGAAAGTTCTCAGGAATATATATTGACAATCAACTAAATTGGTATAAACATATATTATAATACATATTCAGTCAAAATTTGCGAGTTCTTTCTTTGCTATCCGTCAAGCTAAACGCCACATTTCAATCAATAATCTAAAAATACTATACTATTCCCTTGTATATCCACATATAAAGTATGGAATTATGCTTTGGGGTGTATCAGCCAAAACACACATGAAAAAATCACCATAATGCAAAAGAAATGTATACGCTTGATAACAAAGTCGCCATTCAACGAGCTCACTGAACCATTATTCAATAGAATGGCATTTTTTAGGCTAGAAGATATATATAACCTCAGCTTAGCTAAATTTATGTACCGACAGATAAATGGCTTATCACATAACGTTATAATGAACCTGGTAAGACGGAATGAAGTTCATGGACACAACACTCGGACACAAGCCCAATTCTTTATACAAACCAGACGTTCAACCTTTATGTCAAATAATAGTTCCATCCACCATGGACCCAAGTACTGGAACTCGTTGCCTGAGAACTTAAAAACAACTATACCGTACAACACCATCAGTAAAAGAATGAACGCCCATTTATTATCATTGAGACAAGTGAATCAATAAGTAATGTGTATTAATTCTTATTTTGTAGTACGCTATACATATGTTCATTTTTTCCAACAATGTGTGTAATTACTGTCTTATCATTGATAATAATCTTAGTTCATGATTGTGTATATATACATATTTTGTATTTCACTTTTTTCTGTTCTTCAAGGCCCCTGCCGACTGTCCCTTTATGTAAAACTTAATTGATTACCATTACTTTAGACTTGGACAGGTTACAGCTCACAGCTACGGTGGGTGGCCCCAGACTGTATCGTGCTCGTAATATCATGATGAGTATTGACGTTTTACATGTATCTATTGATTCAGTTTGAAATAAACATACTACTGCTACTTCCCGCTGGTGTGGTAATGTAAAAGCGATAGAATTCGACATTTACTAGGGCATTTATTTTCAGTGTACTGAAACTTTTGTTTTTTACCCAAGTTTGTACGGAATAGTAACTCGTATTCGGATAAGCAACACTATCGATTGGTTGTACAACTTTAAACAATATTTTGTACATATTAACAGCATTTCGGCGGTAACTGCAGTCGTTATAACAATGTATACCGTATAATTACAACTGCCATCCTTGCATGAAACTGTGCCAAAGCAATTATCCAATATCAGTCTCATCTGCATCTTCATACACCAATTAAAATGTGTATCCAGGAGGAAATATGGGCTCCGATGCCGTCCTTGATATTCGGAGCTATGGCAGTGGTGTCTGGAGCCTTGGTCTTTCTTCTGCCAGAGACGAAAGGAAAGAAAGTTCCTGACACCTTAGAGGAGGCGCTGGCTATAGGAAGGTTAGAGTAACTCGCCCTGCTTGGCAATGGCTGATCTTAATTTACAGCAGTCACTGTAGTACAACGTTTAACAAATGAAAAAGATTTTGAGGCAGTTTGTAGTGCATGGTACACAAATACGTGGAATAAATGCGATCAAAGTTACAAAATATACATGTTATTAGCCCTTAGACAGTCCACCGAGTCTTGAGATTTTTAACACTTTGAAACTGTTTGGTAAGAGTAGTATTACTGAGAACGTATGTCAGAAACGTACAAACAGGAAATAAGGTAACAGTTGTGCTTTCTTTGTCAGGAAATCGGACGCCTCACAGAAGAAGTCCCCGAAGTCTTTCACTCTACCTCCGCTTCCAGCAGATGGCGACACTGAGGGCGACCAAGGATCATACAGTCGCTATAACTCAGACTGGGCAGACAGTAACAACGCCCTTACTGATAACACGATGTGTGGACAGGAAAATGAACGGCGTAATCGCTCGGATCATAACGGAACTTTGAGTACCTTCACCAACAAAGCCTTCGAAAGTTAGCCAATGGAGAAACATCTGACTTTAGTGCCAAATATAATTCATGCATGACATCCCATAGTGCTATATATAACATGACATCCCATAGTGCTATATATAACATGACATCCCATAGTGCTATATATAACATGACATCCCATAGTGCTATATGTAACACCAGGGACTAGATGCAGATCGTTTACCTATAATGTCGAAGCATCGTGAATAGATTATAATATTTTTTATACCTTGCAAGACAATACGGGTGTGAAATAGACATGGCTGTGTTATGCTATGTCGAGAATATGTAAAGTCAACATTTGTCTGTAGGGGTACTTATCAGGCAATATCACAAACTGGAACAACCGCAGTTAGTTTTATTTACTTCAAATGTGATTTCATCCATAAGTGGTTCTTATAATTACGTGTAGTGTTCTAGAAGTTTCAAGTATTTAGGCAATAACTTGATACTAGAGGTTCTAGGTCTCCTTGTTAAGTAGTTGTCTTATAGTGTAATATTTACCCACAACCTATGCTATCCTGTGAATTTATCTACCAATTAACTTGATTAAGGGATATGGAGTCTCAACCTAACGATAAAAAGGGATTATGCATGGCCTCACCAACTGCCCAAAAGTGTCGAGAGTATTATGTCCTGTGATAAAATCAAACCACTGCATGTAGCAAGTCTACGCACTGAACACTTTCAAAACATTACACTATTCAATGCTTTACGAAATATGCTTTAAGGTTTATCACATTACATACTGAATGCGTGACAAATAATCACAGAAATGCCTTATGTCATATTTAATGGTGAGGGGCCACAAACAGAGACGGTGCAGTAAGCAACACATCAAATATATAATTGGTAACGTAATTTGTTGTTTCCCGTGGATAACTAATAGCATTCCATACAAAATCTTCGACATTTGCTGTATCTATCTACTTCGGTAGCCATCATTAATCTTGAGCGACAATGCAAAAGTTTTCACTGTTACACAATTAACACAATTCCGTTATCAGCAGATATATTTCAATTCCTGGTGTATCATTCATGGTGTTGTCTGATCTATAGACTTGCAGGCTGCTTGTGTGGGCTGAATCTCTCAAAGCTCTAAACAAGGGTTTCTTCATCCAAAGGTGACTCACCAGGTGTGTTCGCGGGCTCTATTTTGGCACGGTTAAATTTCCTGCAATTATTTTGAAAAATAGCAATGTGATTTGTGCAGCTGCAACACACAAAATTCACCATACCTTAGATTTCTAGCGATTTTCCCTACTGCAATTTGTAGCAGCAGAAACAGCAGTACTGGCACCAGTAGTATAGGAGCAACAGCAGCAGAAGGACGAAGAGGCGGAATAAGATGAGGTAGTAGGACTTTAATTTCAAGTTCAATGCCAAACAATATTTCGCTAGTTTGAAGGTTCCATTCAGTACATATATAATAACCATTCGGTGACAAAGCAAAGATTATAATTATAGCAAGGATTTCACGGTACGTGCATGCTTGAGTATGATCATAAGAATGCGTCGCGAGGTAGCGGTAACTGCTTCTGCCCACAATTTCGTTTATGTGGCATCCATTACACCTTCCATGATAACTCAATTTAAAATTTGATTGAACTTAACTGTCAATTTATAATTTATTAGTGTTCAATAGGTAAGCAACATTTGAACCAATTCGACTCTTTTCTGAGATGGAAAGATATGAAATATACAGCGACCATGAAATTTAGCTTCCAAGATCACACAAGGCCAACTCTAATGATGCTTTTGAAACTTCCAGATATGTCGCCGTGTCACTGTTCAACTATGACCTATGGCTTAGGTCCTATCTTAGGCCTTCAGAATTCCAGAGATCTTCACTTTAACAAACTTAGAATATAATAATTCCGTTAGACTCCCCATATATGATTCCATGTTGGTGTTTAATTTGCAATGTATGCCCTAAGTATGCCCGTTTTTGAGATACGAGGCTTCCGACATACATTTGAAGGTCACTAAAGGTCAAATATAATGGTGCAGTTGAACTCCCAATAAAAAACTTTCTATTGGTGTAACACTGCAATGCATTCTCTACCTGTGTTCCTTTACGATATATAAGCCTTCAAAATTTGCATGAATTTGAAATTATTCTTTCACCACATTCATTCAAATCTAATGGCAAAGTTGGAGTCCCAATTAATGACTTCCTATTCGTATCTAATAGTAACCACATGTCTATACCTAGTGGTTTTGCTGTTATAGACGCTTAAAATTTTCTCAGTAATCTCTTGTCATTGGGGTAAAATATCCGACCACACCCTCGCTCACTTAACCAAGTACGATGTTTTTTTTGGGTAAATCAAAATAATAATCTGCTAGGGTCAGAGGGAAGGTTGCCATTAAAAATGAACTTAAGTAGTCAAATACGTTTTGAGATATTTCTTTCACAGACACACAGATCTAGAGACCTTCAGACACAGGAACATTAAAATACATCCCGCCCATTCAGTACATTTAATAACGCATAAATATTTGAGACAAATTGTAAATGGCACATTGCATTCTAGATAATTCATACTCTGGTACTCATATACTAGAGTGTCTTATAACATGAGGGCTGTATCATCCATTTGCTTTCGTACATTCTTACTTTCCGATGTTGATCGCCTCCTCCAATGTGTCCGGCACTCCACAGCCTTTTGTTTCTGGAAGCGCGAACAGTAAAGATCCCGACAGGATAGCCACTGCGCCAAATATTACACATGGCAGAGGGCTCCAGATGGCTTCCTGGAAGCAAAAGAATTTTAAATAAACAAACCTGCCTGATATTTCAAAAAAAATGTTGGAAGTGGTGTATTTGTTGAGAAATAATACGGTTATATTGCCTTATGCAAGTGATCTTTTTCTGTAGGTTACCTGTGATGTTCTACATGAAATTACATGGGAGCTTTGGAATTTGAGGTTGAAAGAAATTTTGTAGCCAAATAATACATGCACCACTGTATCACATAGAGGAAAATCAGTCAGAGTATGAGTCAATTTTAGAGGGAAAAGGGTAAAAGATTGGGCTACAGAGGAAAACTGTTATAAGAGCGAAGCCGTCTTTCAAAGTATAAGGTGAAGATACCGATGTTAAATTTTAAGTTTATCACTAGTGATGTGCTAAACTGGGAATTTCAAATATATTGTTGGGCTCCTTTTGGCTTGATTTTTTTTTTTTTTTTTTGGCGGGGGGGGGGGGGGCTTACTGCTACCAAAAGGCGGAGAGAAATAAGAAGAGTGTGCTGGGGATCCCAAAAAGCACATTGTGTTGCCATGCGATGACGTTCCAGCTGATGTTCAAATGTGCCGATTTCTAAACTTTATCGTTCCCTCCATCAACAGTCATGATTTCACTCTAAAGGATGCTGGCTGCTTCGTAGTGCTACATTCATTTTTGTGGCACAGATATAGAATCGACAAGATGCACTTCGGCCTGTTAGAAGGGAAGCGCTCTACTTTCATAGAGAAGACAAAACCAGAATTCGAAGATTTGATTCGCACGTCAGAAACTGTAACCTTTTATGTCATTACGGGACTCGCTACCAACATCTGATATAGACAGGGATTATGGTTGGTCAGCCAGGCACCAACGCGTTCAGGATATATTAACATATTCATGTACTGTGTAAATGACTATGCAAAACTCAACTCATGAGGTCGTCTTGAAACCGTCTGCATGCATTGACTCACTGTCCTCTTTGTTTTCTGCACCTTTATTATGTTGAACCTCTTGTATATGTGTTATATCTCCTACATAATTTGCGTTTCACTCCAGGACTTACGAAGATCGACAAAGTCCAAGAGCCTCGTGCTTTTAATTGAGATACATATTCATACACTATCTGATGCACACGGTAATGTTAAGAGTGAATGGTTAATGTCCAGTAAAAAGGTGCACCTCAAGGTTCAATAATGGGTCCTTTATGTATAATGTTTTTACGAATGATCTTTTACTTATGATGCAACGCCTAAACAATTGTTATGTTTTTAACTACTCTGATGACAATACAATTTCAGCTTTTAGCGAAACGATTGCTGGTGTTGAACGTAAGCTACACGATTGTGGTACCGAAATGG
>JAAUYG010169160.1_pt1 | contig 18502 bp, 5 predicted proteins | sample 7278091 | NCBI WGS metagenome assembly JAAUYG01 (sample SAMN14350201, study PRJNA611818) | marine sediment metagenome | isolation source: surface marine sediment (0.6m) | place: French Polynesia: Moorea | collected 2018-08
GGCATAGCAAGTGAAATAAATTGGTCCATTGATGGGGGGGGGGGGGGGGGGCATTTATGCTTCCCGGGGGAACGGAGAAAACAATGTGTTTTGGCGCTGATACTGCATTTTTTATACAAACCAAATAAAATGGTGGGACATTAATCAGTTTATAAAAGTTAATCAGTTTATCAATTTAATATATATATTTAAAAAATGCCAGCCATCCTGGCATCAGGTGAAAAGTCCAGGATACTTGTTTTTAGGAGGATCCTAGACCTATGGCTGTTTGGGGTAATTCTTGTCTTGGCTTATAGCTATGGGGTGTATTAATACCTAGCCCATGCCTTTATATATGGGTTTCTGCGCATCCCAGGGTGATATAACAAGATACCCTGAGTTGGTTATAAATACAATGACTAAAATTACACTATAATGTAATTTCTAGAGATTACAATTTCTAACATTGCAATGTGAAATTACAAAATACACAAAAAGTGCTTAACATATTGTATTGAATGGGCTTAAGTGCTGTGCGTCAGTACTGCCACCTATATAGCTAGTGGCCCACTGTAAAGTAGCCACCAGATACCTTTGATCATAGTGGTCACAATTATTAGACACAGTAAGTGTACTATTTGCACAACATGTGTTGGCAGCCCGTGTCCTATAGGCAGGTTCATCACAATATCAAGTACATTAGCAGAAAAAATAAATATATGAGTGTAGTTAAAATTGGATATATATCGGCACAAATTAAACATTCTCAGAACGTTTTTGGAACGTTTACATAACGTTGCATATATTACTATCAGATAAAGTAAGATGGTAAAAGGAAACAGGAACAAATATATATATATATATAGATGTGCAAAAAGAATAAATATGTGAATATAGTTCAAGCAGCATCACTTGGTATATATACCAACCACATTTTTATATGTTGAACGTTCTTGGAACGTTGTTAGAATGATGTTGTTTGGAGCTTCAATATACATTTTGCAACGTTCTCATAACGTTGCATACATTATTACTAAGATTAATAAAGTGGTGAAGAGACCACTACATATATATTGATGACTATCAGTATAAGGATCCAACTTTTGATTTTTAATTTTATTTACTAAAAAGGTGTCAATGTTGTGGGAACGTTCTAAGAACGTTACTCACTTGGTAACAATCAGAAAACCCTGGACCAACGTTACGAAAACGTTGCCTGTTAGCTGGGGAATTACCGTAGCTTAACTATATATGACATGCGCACGACATCACTTCCTATTAGTGCAGTTAACTAACTTGGATTGTGAACGACATGGAAACATTCAAAATGTGATTTGACATTTCAATGTCACTCAAGGTCAAATTTAATGGTGCAGCTGGACTCCCCTTAAATGTCTTCCTTTTAATTTGTTGCTAATAGTAACCACTTCTCTATCACCGTTTAGCTGTTATAGGTACTTAAACATTTCCCGTTGTCTCTTATTATTAGTTATTATTGGGCCTAAACTTCCGAACCCGAACGTCCACCGTTACCAGAGGGAAGCATCCCACCAGCATTTATGTTGACAGGTTAAATGCTGTTTGAGATGTTTTAAGAGACAGACAGGCAAACAGACAGACAGACATATACACAGCCACAGGCGTACCACGAGAAAACCCCCTCACCAGCAGTTTGCAACGCCTTAGTTAAGGACTCTTAAATTAAGGATGCTTCATTTAGGTACATGTTGTACATCTATCGGCTTTAATAATGGAAACACTGTGGAGAATCTGTAATTATTATTGTGTGGCTAACAACACATGGAATTGCAGATCTGACTCTATACTTTCACACTGTCTTTCACGTTTTGATCCGAACCGTGTGACCCCCTTTGACCCGGTTTGTAGTACCGTCCGTAATGTATTGTAACTATACCCACTGCTAAACCGCCCCATACCTTCGGCTGTCCATGTTAGAATCCGCCTGCAGTTAAATTTCGTAGTGACTCAACACCGTAAAATGCATGCGGTTTATCCAGGCAACAAAAGAACTGGGCAAAGCAGGGACAGGTAACCGGTATTCTGGCACCCCGGCCTGGTATCTGCCGCAGTGTAAATGTAAAAAAAAATGTGGAAATAGTATGCTACTACATTGTACTACATTCTGCAACACTACATCATAAAAAGTTTGCCTCGACATGAAGATGGAGACATCGATTTTTTTTTTTTTTTTTTTTGCGTGGGTTTGTATTGAAGGAGGATGACCTGCCCCTTAACTCAGTCCAGTCAGCTCTCCGGGAGGCGTCACTTCCGGGGGGATGAAGGTCGACGAAGGGAACAATTAGCACACAACGTGCCAGAAGGGAAAAAGAAGGGGAAAACGCAAACATAAAGAAAGAAAGAAAGGAAGAAAGAAAGAAAGAAAGAAAGAAAGAAGAAAAGAAAGACAAGACAGACAGACAATGGTGCGCCCCTGTCAGTTCATTAGTTCGTTTAAATTTTGACTAAAATTAATTGGGAAATTAGAAAAAGAATATGTAACTGGAGAAGTAATTGAAGTACTAAATGAACCCAAAATAAATAAATAAGTTCTTTACATGAGCTCTTCCTCTAGATATCCCCTCCCCAGACAAAAATACAGATGACTGCAAAATTGTTCTTGACTCCAGACTCAAACAGACTGAATTTACTACTCAAAGCAAAGGGGGGGGGGGGGGGGGGCTTGTTTTTAGACACCAGTTTCCAGCTGATCGCACTCTTGGTATATGTACATGTAGCTTCATTTCTAATATTTCAAACTTAAGCTGCATGTACATGTAGGCTACCGCATTTTATTCCCGATGCACGGTTAAGCTAGTGCGAGGCTTCGTTTTCTCGAAATTCAGGAGTTGTTGTTAGCAAAATAAACATAATTGGACAGATCCGTCATATGATTCCACTTTCGAATTTGGCAGATCTCCTTTGTATCCTGAAGTCCCGGTATTAGATTACACCGGCCGCGTGATACCATAGGCTAGATTATATACCGTAAATTTTCCTCGAAGAAAAATGTCTGAATACTAATTTTATAAATAATCGGCGGTGTTAGGATATGCCTGCTGAACAAATACTATACATTTGTGTAATTGTACGTAGACTGCACTTCACACTCTACTAAATATAGCACATGCTATTTAGCTGAGGATCTGCGCGCTTTAAATGCTGAATTATATTACTCTATACTTAGAGTATTTAAAACTACCGTTACCCAACGTTATGTCAAATAAAAGTACTAATAATATTTAGTACTTTTAAGGGCAAGGAGCACACAAAATGTTTCCAATGGACACGAAAAAAATAATCACACATGCTTACTAGATAAAAGCCCAAATGGACGCGAAAGAATATCTGCACGCACCAGTATGTTATATCGGTCAGAAAATGGCGTCCGCCACTTGATTCGAGCTCTAATGCGGTTTACCCCGCCGTTTCGTGCGGTAGCAACCCCCACATTTTTTTTCACACAGCACGCCCAAACAAACGGGCCAGTCACAAAAACACGGGCACCGTAACACGTAGCTAGCCTTGCGCTTCGCACACAGATATACAACAGCATGCGAACACCATCAAGCTCAAAGTACCGGTATTTATAAATGACCCAGACGGTGCATCTTACCAGGAAACTCACCCTTTAACTGCGCTCTGCCGACCGGTGCTCTAGCGTATGCTCCGCGAGAAAAATATTATCAGCGTGCAGCGGACATAAGTCAAGAGCTGCTCAATGCGCTGCCAGTAAAAATCTATATGTGCAGATGGAAAATGGGGGAAAACAGCAACACCCCCCCCACACACACACACACAAAAGAGATGAAGAAGAAGAAGAAGAAGAAGAAGAAGAAGAAGAAGAAGAAGAAGAAGAAAGTGATGTAGGATATTCACATAAACTATGCGATGGACATAGAGTCAGTGCATGTTTTCTCTTGAATATTGCAGTTTTTGGCGGTTTAATATAGTAATTTAGATCATTAATAATCTGCTGCTTCTCTTTCCCAAAAGCACATATAAAATAAAGTGAACAAAAGTTGGCATTATTTGTCTCTAATCTACATTATTGTCTAAACACTAAACGCTATGCGGTGAGAAAAATATGGATCTATAGAAAGAAGTTTATGTTTTATAAACGTGATCGATTTGGGGGGGGGGGGGCTATTTCGTGTATAATGAGTGCCATAAGATAATCGAAAGACCTATGGTACCGGAGCGGGTTCTGTTTTTGACTGTATACTAAATGTCATTTTCACCATTAGGATGCTACGCGACTGATGTATGCTTTACGTACATGGTTGTTGAAATCATTGAACTGCAAGTTCCAACTAGGTTAATCATATTTCTGCCCAAAGGCGGGTCCTCTTTGAGTTCAATACTGGTTTGGGGGGATAAGACGCACCTCTCCCCCTTTCTTTGCTAAGTCTGACCCATGCACATCAAAATTAGTAACAAATAAACAACTGCTGTTTTGCATAGGAAAGTGTATACCATAAATATTTTTAAATGCTGAAGAGAACCGCTTATGTGCATTTAGTGCAAAAAAGATTAAGTCTATTACTGACTTTTGTAAATGATTCTGTCAACATAAGCTTCTCATTTAGCCTAAATTGCCCATAATTTTACACACAATAGCTATTGTCACTCTCTGCTTTATTATGGTTTGTTCATTCCTATGAAGCTGCCTTTGATAATTTAATATTTAAAAGATACCAAGTTCATTTAGATGATCACCTATCAGCACATGTACATAGCTGCAAGTTCAGTCGAGGTTTTGTCCTGTCATAAATACCAGTCAGACGATCCGAGTTCAAATTTAGTAATTTCCTCTGACGTAAGGGTGTTCTTGGCAGCTGGTTCTTGGTGTGCATTAATGTAACACAAACTGAAATGTGACTTAGAAGTAACTTTCCGGTTCGACTGCAAATTCCAGTAATGTTACCATTTCAGCACACGCAGAAGGATAGCTTGAAATTAACATAGTTAAATGCAACAAAGACGTTAACACTTCAGTAAGTGTACCAGGCTCTGGCGGGAATGTTAATATCACAAACAGTGTGTGAGTCGACATGCGCACGTCCACGCGCCACCCGTAGTCTGAGCGGCTCTTGGCTCATGATTTTATCGAATGCTCCTGCGCACCAGGTGGGAATTCACGTCGCGTAGCGGCGGAGCGGCATCGTTCAGCGAAAGCAAATGCTGCACCGATGATTGCAGCTTTTTTTCCACGCGTGTGAAACCGTATATTACAATCTCTAGCGAAAAGAAAAGGGAATACACAACAACACGCCCTTAATGTCGATAAGGCCATGGCGGAAAACTAAAAGGTAAGTGCTTACCCAAGGGGGCGAAATAACCCTGCATGTCCCTGCAAGCAGGAAGACACGAAATCGCGTGCCAGACCAGACTGATAGCTGTAGAAAACGATCGTGGGCATTATCATTGGGGACTGACTCGCGCTGGATACGCAAAACGTGGAAACGTGGCCCGAGGAATTAAACCTACACGCCCGGAGTCGAGGGCTGGATTTGGTCGACACTCAAGGGATCGAAGGCAGTTTTCTTTTGTGATTAGAGGTAGTCTTTATTAGCAGTCCGCGATGGCGTTATCTTGATATCATTATCTGCCATGTTGGGTTCTGCATGGTGTAACAAAAGCATAGGCAACACCCCCGTGCCTCTGTTTCTGCCAAACAAAACGGCTTATTATTATTCATTTTCGTTGAAAACATCCGTGGTCAAATTCTGTCGCGAAATTTTGTCACCCGTGTGTTAAATTTCTTTAATGGTAACAGCTTCGTGAGTAGGGAATGTGGGGAACGAGGACAGGCCAGCTAGCTTTTGCGTTGGCGACAGATGTACATTATATGGACAACCCCATTACCGTGTGTGTGTCAAATTTCCGGCTATATACATGATACAGTAGGATACATCTGAAGCGATGTCCACAAAGCAGTGGTGTGTATAGTACATCATGTATAGGTATTAAACCCGTGGGAGTTTGACGATTTGTGCCACTTAATATAAATGTCACGGACTGGGGTGGGTGGGGGGGGGGTATGGCGCGAGACTAGGATCGCCCTCTCTGCAGGGAAGACTCGGGTATCAGGAGGGTGGAACCTGGCGTGCGGAGTCGCTCGGCTCTCGACCGCCTCGCCTAAATCTCGCGACAAGAGAGAGAGAGAGAGAGAGAGAGGAAAAGCCAAAGAGAATCGCGACACGCGCAGAAATACATGCATATTTTAGCACGTACCGCCGCAAGACGCCATTAAATACGCTTATGTGAGCCCCGGATAAGGTCGCCTATAGCTGTGAGGGACCCAGCATACAGGGTAGGTACACATGTATCGGAGAGCGTAGAACGGGTTGTAACGTGCCGTAAACCGCGTGATTGAGTACTGGTACTCGGCGGAAACAAAAGAATCGCAGGCTCCGGAAAATAGGACCTCTGACTGGGCTTTCTATGCGAAAAACAATAACAAATACTGAGACGGCGGTGGCAATGTGTAGTACTGCATGGTGGCCGTCCTTGCGGTCGAGGATTCTGGTGGTTGCATGCGGCTTGTACGGCAGGAGAGAGAGCGAGAGTAAACCCAGTGTTTGCCTGCCAGTGCAGTCAAGCAATCCTTCTCCTAATCTTCCAGCCATACACGTATAATGGATTGCCATTACGATAGTATACATGTATTTGGCTGCCTGGCGCAAAGTTTAGTTTGTGCGTATACATACTGGTATAGCGGTGTATAATATATAAGTGAATGACGTGGAATTGTTTTCTTCAGCACCACCGGGTCAGGCGACCTGGGTTTTTGGCGAGTGTTGTTGATAGCACGTTCTGCAACCAGGTCAATAAAGAGGCCCCCGGGGCCAACCCACCGACCCAGACCTCTCTACAGGCGGCGTATACATGGTCTAGTTCTCTCCAACCATACATCACTACTGACGCCTCCGTGAAATTACATGTACTTTTGGTCAGCAACGCCGTCTCTCGTTGTATAGTAGAGAATCTAGTCTATGTACTTGTGGATATTTAGAAACATCCGGGTTTTGCGTTTGCTTGTGTATTTGTTGGTACAGCTGGGGCTGTGATACGGCGGCATGGCGGATGGCATCCGGAAGCTAGATGTTCACTACATCCGGTCTGTAAACACACACTTCCGGGTGCTAAAAGTTCTCCCGAGCCTTTCTGCGACTTCAAGGTCAGAAATGAAATCTCTGGCTTATAGGTTTGTTGTCCCTAAATGGGAGGTACAAAAATATTTTTAGCTGGCATCGGTACTATAAAAGCAAGTAGCATTAGCACAAAAAAGTGCCATTTACCGACACGACGTTGTATGAAATGTAGACACATGGGGATGTGTACAAGACATATGAGAGCAATTCCAAACGCGAGATAAATAATTGCATGGAGTGGTATTGCGGCTTTAAATCCGCCCATTATATTTTAAGACGGCCCGGCATCATCTGTACTATTGTTCACATGCCTTGTAATTTGGAAATAAAATCTCTGCATTGCATTTAGGCTATATTGACATAACGTGAGCACATGCTTGGCAGTTACAAGGAGGCCCATCCATATGTCATGATAAATCATGTTTGAAATCTTTTAGAAAATGCTGCAATTTAAATCACGTGGTAGAATAGATTTGTATTTCAGAGCTTTTACTCACTCATATCGAGGAATTTTCTTGCCGTATAAAACCGTTCTAACTTTAAAGAGTTGATTGAGAGGGACATGATGTATTACCTGATTACTGACCTTGACTCGAGTCGTGGGGCATTTCTTTTTTAATAGGGCGACTAGCTGCCGTAAATATTCAGGCACCGTTTCCATATAATAATCTTATATACACATGTATTTCACACATTGTGTTACGTACTCTGCACGGTTTACTTATAACTGAGAGAGCCTGATCTCTTCCTGTTATCTTTGTATGATGAGTTAAAACCATGGTATGCAAACTGCACTTCTTTGGGTTTCTCGGTCTTTGTATCGGTTACACTACAAAGCGTGCAGACAGTAGGGCAGAAATCAAAGTGATAGTATAGAGATTAAAATGACGACGTACAAGACCGGTATGAAGTAGCCATACAGTGGGTAGTTTAGCCTTAATTGGATCCATTTCTGTATAAAATTACTGGTAAATGTTCTACACCGACACTCACCATAATTCATTATCTTCCACTTAAAATATTCTTTATATACTGTGAAATTTGAGCGATGGCAATACATTGTATATGTACATGTATATATGCACTTAAGCGCCATTTAATTTATTATGCGTAAGCCGCTCTTGACATAGATAATTCTGTATTCGATGCATTGAGCTAGGCTAAATTATATTATATGAGTGTATCCCAAATTCTAAGAAATCGCTCATTGAAGGGTATGCATGTGATTGGCGCGTGATCTTTACACGTATAGGACACCCATTGCACGTTTTGGTTTTGGTTAGACTGTAACCGAGCACTGCTTCGCTATAAAAATAGTCGCAGTTGACATTGGCATGTGATATGGCGCAACTCGAAATTGATTCGACTATATAACGATGGTTTGGTCATACATCCCAGTTCACATTTGTGTTCGTGCATCAAGTGCATTACACGTATACTACGTATATGTCTTGGAGTTGAAAGTTTCCATCGATCATGTTGTAGTGCCGAACGAATAATTCGGGTTTGATATATCTATGATGCCGGCACATTGCGCTGAAACAACATTTTTGAATTGTCGATTGTTTGTTACTCTTTTATATTTCTTGTTTCTGTTGTTTATAGCTATTCTGTTTATCCTTACAGTGGAAGATGTTGCCGTTCAATCAAAGCCACAGACGACCACCACCGACGTCAGAAGGAGGCTCCCGTTCCTTAGCAACACCCGTGACGTCTGTAAACATCCCAGCAGTCTCCTCCAACCACGATGTAGCCAGCGACTCTCTAAGTCTTGGGGCGCTTACCGGTCGTAGTCTCCATGCTGCCTTTGGATCTCCGTACAGAAATCACTTGCTGGCCATGCAGGCTTCCGTACCTACCTCCGAGGCCAGAGAATCCCAGGGGAAGTCTCACATGCCTTTCCTGCCTGGGTATTCTGGGGGTACTGTACCAGCAGGACTTGGTTTGTATGGTCACTCCTCGTGGCCCTACCACTCTGTACTCCCAGGTGGGTCTCTCCCGCAGCATTCCCCGAGATCCAGCCCGCGATCATTGAGCGGTTATCTACAGTCCGACCCTTCTAGGAATTTATCTACCCAAGTGTCTCCACATTCTTACAAATCTGGCCACTCCCCCCATAGACCGACCTCCAGCGGTGCCACAGCCGCGTCTCAGCCATCCCCTGGATACTCTCACTCGGTACAGAGAAGCGTCGCCAGTAACTATCCAGGAAAGACTGAACAAGTCCAGCCCTGTGCACCTCACCACCCTCAACGTTCAACAGAGGAGTGGAATCGCTATCAGGCCATGCCGAGGTCCCCTGGCCAGTATAGTTATTCCCGCACACAGAAGATCCCATCTGCAAGCTCAACTGATAAAGCGTTAAAGTCCCCAAGTAGGACCAAACCCCAAAGTGGATCAAGCAGCAGGGGTTCCAGCAAAGACTCTGCTTCGTCTGCTGGTGTAACGTATCCTTACAGTATGTACAACGGAATCTTTGGCCAAGCCAAAGGACCCGAGCGTAACATGGACAAATCCCCTCAGTCAAACAGACACGATAGATATTACAATCAGACTGCCAGTGTCAATACCCAACAGACCGAATCTTGTCTCCACGGTAGTAAAAACCGAAGATCCGATGGCAAGTCCTCGTCAACTGTAAAGACAGAAAGGTCCCCATCCAGAATGGCACCTTTGGATTTAAGCAGGCCCAGGCCGGGCGATAAAAGGCCTTTTTATCCATCGGGAATTCCCACAGAAACTGTGACCTCAGGTCACACCGCCGATGCCCCACTGGATTTATCTGTAAAGAGGAGACGGCGGGAGGAAGACAGCGACGATGATGTTATACTGGTGGGAATTCAAAGAGCTGCTCACCCAACGGCTCTCCCATCGTCTTTCCAACAGCAGTTACAGCTGCAGCAGCTGCAGAGCCCTGGCAGGATGTTTAGCCCTGGCAGACAGGCCCCTTATGCAGAGAACCCATTGTCTGTACCACATGTGCCAGTTAGAAGGGCAGTGGATATTCAAGAGGTTAAAGCTGCTTACAGCCTTCTCGGCACTGACAATAGGCAGGCCCAGTGTTCAGGCAGATCCAACGAACTCAAGTCATCCGATAGAGACAAGGGTAGTTTGGGTCCGGACAGAAAGATTCACGGCAGTTCTCAACAGACAGAAATGAACCAGTGGGAAATATCAAAGAACCGATCGAAGGGCAAAACAAGTCACGCAGATGGGGCAATCTCCCTCCCCTTGCAAGAGCTAGCGAAAGCCACTACGACACCATCGCCGAATTTTTGCCAACCAGGAATGGAATCAGATCAACTACTGGGCAAGGCGGAAGTAAGTCGAAGTAGTTCTAATACAGGCTCTGGATCCAGAGCACAGTGGCCCCATGACGCAAGTTCTCATTATACTTCTGTTGGTAACATGCCTAGAGTTCCAGACAGCTACAAGTTATCAGTCGATGCCGGAAACCGAACTCTGGATACCCCGCACGCGAATACGGTTCTGGAATCTCACTCTGGAAAACTGCGCACAAAAGATGAGGCCAAAGCACCTCAAAGACCTTCAGTAGAATCGACAAGGCCACGCTGCAAGTCTGCAGAACTTCTTGGCTCGGGAAGTTCGTTCACACGTCTGCCTGTATCCAGTTCATCTGGAAGACTTTCCCAAATGCCTCGTTTCAAAGGTGACTTGGCACAGACAGCGAGTGCCTCACAGACCTGGTACCCACCTTACGCTGCCGACGTTCAGAAAGCCGAGCTAGGCGATGTGAAGTGTAGCAGCGGGAAAACTACCATACCGTCCGGAGTTGAAATCGCCACGGAAAAGAAACCTAGCAGTGGTATTACTCAAACACCATACTCGTCCACCAAGAAAAACTACATTTTATCCTCCGTCAACACACCCGAAGGTCAAAAACAGACCCTGGAAGTTCAAACGGACAGACGCTATGGAGCGACTGTGAATTCGGCAGTTCACGGGTCTTCGATGCCTCCAGACCACAGTCCTATACTGAAATCCGAGATCGTCGTGAAGACTGAGTTCCCTGGATCATTCTCGAGCTGTGCAGCAGACGCAGAACAATCCGTCCAGGAAATTCTCGCGGTGCAACCCAAGGCAGGCGTCGAGCCTGTAGCGTCTGATATAAGATTCCCCGCAGGCAAGGCCGAGAAGATCGCGGATAACTCATGTGGCAGCTTCGGCTCACGTTTGTTCCCTAACCCTGGAGATCAGAAGCACGGGAATCAGAAGGTTATTCCCGTGGCTAACGTTCAGCCCATTATGAAACAGCCGGTTTCTGAGATGACTCCAGTGCCACAGGAAAAGACCCCACCAAGCCCAGAAGGCAAGACGTTTGAAGGAAAGAGCTCAGAGACAGGTGGCACTGGGATAGCTGAGGCTGAATTACCGCAGAAGACTCCACCAACATCGGGCGAGTCGGATGTAGCCAATACTCGATTAGACATTGTGCAAAAAGCCGAAGATTGCACAGTAACTGCTTTGGAGGCAGGCCTCCCAATCAAAAAGGTCCCCAACTACAGCAGTTTCCCGGCTTCCCACCAGGAAGAGTTCGTTCGTTTCCTGAGCAGCAGTCACCAGCGTGGTAAGACCTGGGGTAAGGCAACCAGGGGCCCTAAACCGACTGTGGCGCCATCCTGTGGCATGTCAAACCCAGGGCAAAATCAGAAAGTGGAGAAACTGAACCCCAAACATCCGGGGTATACCACCCCACCCTCGGATCTCCAAGACACCGATCAAGGCGAAAACGCCCAAATGGTGGCCCCTAAGAATGGGATTTGTCGAGACCTTTCTTTACATTTTTCCACACCCAAAGGGAGGCACAAGTTGCTGGCTAAGGTTGGCAAAGGAGTTGCAGCACCACCTGATCTAGTCCCCCAAACTTCATGTCCGAAAACGCAGCCAAATTGTGGCAGCAAAAAACGAAGTGACCCCCAAATTACATCTAGAGAAGCGAGTGACGATTCCTCGTCGTCCACAGTTCCCCATGGGGTAGCGTACCGAGACGCGCCGCTGTCGGATGCCCGACAGTGCCTTTCTGGGATCCAAGGCGTACACAAGGCGATCGTGCCGCCGCCAGTACCGCTCCAGCAGGGCCCCTTCAGCCGTCAGTACAAGATTGTGCGGATCCCTGCCCCGGAGTGGCACCCCGACGGTGGACAGAAGGTCTCCCCCTGTAAGGCGAAAGCTGCCGGCAAAAGGAAGAAAGGGGACAAGAAGACTGACAAGACTGGCGCCGAGGCTACCACAAAAAAAAGGGGACGCCGGAAGAAACAGGAAAGCGAACCGGTGGCCGAAGTAAAACAGCAGAAGGAGCCGGTACGTCTGAGCTTTGTGACGGGGGGTGGGTGGGGGTGGCGGGTAGAAACAATTATGTTGTAGTACATGTAAGTACCGTACCTACAAACAATGAAATGTGAGTGGTCAGACGTTGTTTCCCAAAGAACACCAAAGAGGACCACTTTGTCACATTTCCAAGTTGCAAACGTATTTAACTCAACACAAAGCACTGCCAGAACACGGTTTAGTCTTGTAATTAAATCGTCGTGTGCCTAGTTTAAAGAACAGCCTTAGTTAAAACTACATGGATATATACTGTGTCTTTCCTTAGCATGTAGAGAAGTCATTAACAAGGCTTGGCGGTTTTATATTGAAGAACACTACTGATATTGTTCGATCGTTAATCCCTAGACTTGTTTGCTTTTGCGCCACGCTACACTAGATATAGGAAAGGCGTATTACAATCCATACATCACGCGAATGTGCGTATATTAAATTTTAGTTGTCTTTGTCATTCACAAATCCAGTTGCTTTCCGGGGAGAAAACTCCAGAGAAAAAACGGAAGCAGACTCCAGTCAAATATGTCAAGGGCAAAGGTAAGTCAAAGCAGGATAAATATGTCAAGAACAAGGCTTAGAGTTAGCAGTTGAACGAAACAGTTTAGACGTGTGACTATTCACTCCGTAACCTGAAGAGATAATGGCCGTAATCGGGGTATCAGATAATGCTATATAGACACGATAGAAGCATGACTATGAAACTGTAGTGTGGGTAATAGCACCTTATAATCGCCTTTATATATCGGCACGCTTAAAATACAGGTCTGCTGATGTCGAAAGAATAAGCAATTATTGAGTCTAACAGTTACACAGGAAACTATTGCTGTTACTAATTTGCAGGTAAAAGGGAATCGGCGGGATTACCTCGGATAAAGGGAGCCAAGGGTAAACACGGTGCCATTAAATCCGAGTCAAAACAGAAGATCCCCCGTCTGAGACGAGGTAAGGGGATCAACAGGGTCTGGTTTCTTTAAAAATCGTATAAAAGTCCACTGGCTATCTTACGCATGGAAAAGACGATGGTTTCCAAAGGAATTCATGTACCTATAATCAGTCCCCAAAGTTTTCTGGAATCAGGCCTCTGGTTGCAGTGGAACGTGCCGCAGGCTGAACCAGTCGGCTACAATTTCCATGACATTTTAAGATTGTAATTACCGGGAAATTACAATGCATAGAATGTAATTATGCCTTATGCCTGGAAGGGGACATTTGGGATTAAGACCTCAGGGACAAATGTGAAAAAATGTCCGCCGCCTATACGCAGCGTTTCTACATGTATCTATTGAAAAATTTTGAAAATTAAGACTTGTTATTTCTACTTCAAAATAAGGTTGTATTTGTGTGTTGTTGTTTTTTTTTTTGTCCTCTGTTTGACTCTGACAACAGCTACAGATCTGTTTGTGCTAAATTCCATCACACCTGTTTAGAGTTTTTTTTTTCCTTCACTTGTTCAAAATATTAAAATCTTGCCTTTACAACATTTCTTAGGTTTCACTTACACATATGCCATGTATACATGGTATATGGGGGGAGAGGTTTCAAGTGACTACTACTCAGACTTGAGTATTTTAGAGAACTCAAACCCCAGGGACAGAATGGAAGGACCATACTGTGTTAAACATTTCAACATTTTCAATTTTGGATATTTTTGCAAGCGTTTTTGACTCGTACCTTAGCATACGGCTTTTCTTTCAATGCACGACTGATACAACATGCTAAACGTCACATATGGGATTTCAAATAATGTGGCCTTTGATATTGTATGACCGTGAAAAGTCAAAATCAATGTCATGCATTTTTAGGCTGTGTGTATATTTTGCACTTGAACACCATACGTCTGTTAATATCTAAACACTAATAGGAAGTCGCATACGACGTTACAAAATTTTGATTTGAGAGATCACCTTGGGAGAGCTTAGAAGGTCAGAATCAAGGCTGTACAACGTTAGGTCTCTATAGCTAGTTGATGGTGGCATACATCGTACGTATAGGAGGTTTAAGTGATCTGTTGTCCCTGCGCCTGTCTGCACCAGGCAGTGGAACCTTACGTACAATGTAGCTTCATGTTGTTGTGACTGGTATTACAATGACGAAAAGCCCCCCCCCCTCCCCCCCCCCCCCCCAACTTCAAGGCGTCATCTCGCCTTCTGTATAATTAATAAAGCTCTTTGTATGCAAATACAGAGTTGCATTTACAGGGATTCACACGTGTAAAAGGCTGTTACTATGACATCGTATACAACAGAATAGTGTCACCGGAAAGATTTAACACCGTTCTCTTGACATTGGCTACTCTACCAGACGCACAGGCAGTCATAAAAGGCAATGCAAACGTAAGGAATGGTCTGACTGCTGTTTAACCGGGAATGTATCATACACTAGTTACTAAATCAGTGCTCCTCCATGGAACTGAAGATAATAAGTGACTGGTACCAATGGATTTTTTTTGTTTGTTTTGTTTATTTCTTTACTTCGGTGGGTGGGTGGGTGGGGTGGGGGGTCCAACGTTACAATTATTTACAATTATAACAAAAACGCACATATAGAGTATATTAAGTCGAGGCCGTTGTACGAAAACCTCAATGCAACTGGCATCAGTCTGTAGCCGCATGTTTAACAGTCTGGCCTCAGTCTGTAGCCGCATGTTTAACAGTAAGACTATTGGCACTTTACGAGTAAACAACATCACGGTATATTCTGACGTTTTCGGGCCATTGGCGGGAGGGCCAAGAACATTCGTCACGTTGCGTTTCCCAGGAACGAGCGCATATACCCGGCCCTATGAAAGGCATGTGGGTTGCTAAAAAGTGAAAGTTATGTATATCCCTGCATAAAAATCAATGGATCTGCTGCAAAGATCTAAGAACAAAGGAAATGATAGTATAATTTGTAAATCCTGTATGTATTCTGTCCCTTTATTAAAGAGCTATCTATACATGTATGTCCCCTGTACTTAAGATGCTTGTGCATCCCCATCCCCGCCCAGAGACCACTTGTAATTGTCATCGCATCCCATCATAAGGGGACGGAGGGGGCCGTGGCAATACCAAGAAAGACTTGGTCACCAGACACAATGCAATTAATCTGCTTCTATAATCTCGTGAGGCACATACAAGGTTGTGAAGACCGAAGCCATTACCGCTGAACTACTTCCTAGTGACTACTGTATGTACCAGTGGGCTGTTATACAGGTCGTACGCAATATTATTAGCTTTTTTAGGGATGCACCGCTCTTGAACAGAGAGCCTTAATGAAGCGTCGCCTTGGCAACCAATCTCCCTCGGAGGATTTCCGGTTTGGACGTGCACTGTTTAAGAAAGACCATACACCCCTATGCCTGGTATTGCGGCTAGCCCCCTGCTTTTACGGCAGGTGGAGAAGAGGGATAGAAAGTCGAAGAAGAGGGAATGAACGGATATTTACGGTGCAACATTAGGAACAAACGCGATCATGCAGTCGCAATGAAAAGATCTATCTCTCCTTGGCAAATTTTCGGCTGCTACGGCAGACCATTTGTGGCAATAATGCAATGTATAATATTGAATACGTATTGATTCGTGCTGAGCGAGAGGTTTTTTTGTTGCAGACGTCCAGGGCAGGCCCGAGCAAGCTAGTGTTTGGACTAAGGCTCGCGCGCCCTAATCGATAAACCGGCGGCCAGCCTCGTGCGGCCGATAACATGGCGAGCAAGGGTTTGCAATAGTGTTGTCTGGGTCTTCTTATATCAATAAAACCACGACGGCTGGGCGTAACTAGTACATTAACACAATAAATCCATTGAAACTTGAAAATTTATAGTTTGTTCTGTGGAAGGAACCCCCATCCCCCCAACCTTTTTTTTTTTCAAGCATGATGCGAGTACGCCTGTTTCTGTCTGCCAACGTATCCGCCTGCGTAGTATTCGTTCACACAACTACATGTACATGTACATAGAACTAACTGGAGCTACTCTTTGCTAGACAACCCATGGCGCAAAACTTTACATGTACTACGTGTAAGCCCGCGAGGTTTATTATGTCTGGGGCGAATCAATCACGTTGCATTACAACTGTGAGGTGTGAACTATATTAGTAACCGCGGTTTACTGCTTCCAGTTCTGGCTTCGCCCGTGTGTCCATCATTGGACACGATATAGTCATTCTGAAATATGGTAGCTGAGCAGACAGTAGAGTAATGATAGAATTTAAATGTGTGATCTACTGTAAGTCCTCATGGTGGCAAACCCCTTCTCGTCAGATTCAAAGGCTCGTTATATTGCCAAAAGATGACTTGTTTGGTTTCATTCAGGCTGCCTTTCTTCTCATTTACAGCGACCTAAGTAATGTAAGGTTCCAAGTATAATAAAGGGATCATTCTGTAATTTGAGCCCTGTCGTCAGGGTCGCTGCTGTCTTTCATCTGCCCAGCCTTGTTCGTCGCATGACCCAGTCACTACTTCGGCCAGTTTATTCACCTATCCCCCATGTGCAGAACGAAAATCACCTTATACCGTCGTTTGCAGGGTTGGAACGAAATACCACTATCCGTATTAATGCGATCCCCATGGGTAATGCTGTCTGTACGTGACTGGGCAAGTCGACCGTACAATGTACCTCGCCGTGTGATTAACTACACTTGTACATACATTGTATAGGATCTATGACAGAGAATAGTGTTACATGTGTATGGCTAAATAAACACAAGGTGATTCCGAGAAAAAGTACAGTACACAAAGAAGGGAAGCGAACAAAACGAGCCATATTCAAATGCATGTCTTTTCTCTAACGAGAGGAAGCAGGACAGTAAGAAAAGATGAAATTACGATTAGGCCCATGGATGAAGCCTACACGTTGTACCTTACATAGGGTCCATTTCTGCACTACAACATGCATGTACATGTATGTTTGAAAATGTTCATAAGTATCACAATTCTGGACTGGAGCCGTTATCTACATATGCTTATTGAACACATTGATTGATTTATTGACATCGTGGTGATCGATCGAACAATAATAACGAGCCAGGTGCTTGACTCCAGCAGCTACACTTTGAGCATTTGAAATAAAAAAAATCAGCCTCATATCATGTGGACTTTCTTAGCGATTCATAAACTAATCATTTAAGGCATATTTGGGCGAATTCCTCTTTGGGTCCCAGTTGTACATATGTATCTTTGCCGTGTTTCTATATGTCTGTCTTGGTCTGCATTTAAGCCAATGCTCTTTGGGTCCCAATTGTACATATGTATCTTTGCCGTGTTTCTGTATGTCTGTCTTGGTCTGCATTTAAGCCAATGCTCTTTATATATCTCGCTAGTTACATGTAATTTGTGTCTTCCGTGTGTATAGTCGTACGCTATAAACTCGTTTAAAGTACGGTACAGATGTATATGGGAGCCTCCAATGCAGAAATTTGACGAAATGTTATATTACACACTTGTCTTCTAGGGCAGGCATTAGATATAGTGCAGCCTATGAGAAATCACCCCGCCCCAATCACCAATTTGTTGTATAAATAGCCTTTGCAGTGACTAGCTCACTGATCGCATCACAAGCTCCATCTACCACGTGACCTACTGGACAAATCGATCCAAACCTTATGAGACGGTCTTCTGCTTCCACTTGGTTCTATCTGGGTCAGCCCAGGTCACTCAGGAACGATGAGCACACTCGTCGAAAGGGTTGTTCCGAGTTGTATTGATTTGTGCGTCTATACTAATTGATCAATGACCTTTAACGAGAAGCGGTATTCCTTTGTTTAACAGACAATGAAAGGTTGCTTTGTTTCTCAAAGGCCGATTAAAATCTTAGGTAACGCATGAGCAAGTTTAAAACGATTACTTTATTTCCGGGCAACTATCACTTACCGTAATTCCAGGTTTTGAACAAAAACTGTAGTCTCAGGGGTGTTATGAGTGTCTCAGCATAGGAACTTGGATTCCGATCTCATCATGTCTACGTGTTCTGAAATTCTGGCCTCAGCTTAGCCTTTGCAGTCTCAGCATAGCTATTGAGATTCTGGTCTCAA
>JAAUYG010060046.1_pt1 | contig 18501 bp, 14 predicted proteins | sample 7278091 | NCBI WGS metagenome assembly JAAUYG01 (sample SAMN14350201, study PRJNA611818) | marine sediment metagenome | isolation source: surface marine sediment (0.6m) | place: French Polynesia: Moorea | collected 2018-08
AGATGCTTGTCAAATAAATTATTAAAGCTATGGTTAAAATAATTATTACTACCAAAATAAACTTGAAATAGGTAATTACTGATTCATAAATATCTATAGATCTTTGTATACTAAATAAAATTGATTGCGATCGAGCTAAATCATTAGAACCTATGCTGCTTTCGGTTCTAACATGATTCCTAATTGTTCAATTCCTTTGTGTAAATGTCTTGTAACAGTCATAGGACTAATACCAATATGCTTAGCTGCTTCTTTGCGAGGTAAATCCCAGAGAAATACACATTCGATCGCCGCTTTAGTTTTTTCTTCTAACTGGTTCATTGCTCTTTGTAATTGCAATTTATCATCTTCTAATCTGCGCTGTTGATAATAGTGGGGATCAGCGATAGTATCACCAAAAGTAATTGAAGAATCCATTGAATTATTTACTACAGCATCTAAACTAATGGGCAAACGATTTTGTAGTGCTAATTGACATTCACTCCACTCATCTAAAGGCACTCCTAAACCATCAGCTAATTCAGTATCTTTAGGTAAACGTCCGAGCTTTTCAATTAAATCCTTGCGTAGTTTTTTTCCTTTTGTATAGAGTTCTTGCCATCTACGGGGAATCCGCATCATGCTACCTTTATCTCTGAGGTAGTGTAACATTTCACCACGAATATAGGGAATAGCAAATGAACTAAATGCCGCACCTTGATGAGGATCAAAACGTTCGATTGCTCTGATCAAACCTAGATAACCAATTTGCTCTAAATCTTCGTAAGGTTCTGCACATTTACGACAAATCTGATGAGCTACTTTTCGCACTAAGCCTATATTTAACTCAACTAATTTATTACGTAGTTCCAAAGACGGATTGCGATGATAATCTTGAAGAAATTCCATGCAACGATAACTAAGAGTTTGACTAGCCATAAAAATAAAGTTTTCAGTATCAACAAACTAATTAGGTGAATCTAAATTTCATTTTCTGTTGAGAGAAAAATCTATACCATAGTTGTTTTACGGAAAAACTTTGTTAGGCTTTTTTACCCTACGAACAAATACGCATAAAAACTCTAGTTATTTTAAATTTATTTAGTAAAAAAACTATTTATTTTAAAACAATAATTTATAATTATAATAAGAGATTATCAAAAGTCAAAGCTATATTTGACGGTAGTTTTGTTAAAAACAGAGACTATATTATTTATCATAAGACAAAGCAAAAACACAGAAATAGTATTGACTATTTCTGTGCTGCAAAATTTTGTATTTTCAAATTAATTTCAAGTTAAATCATAGTTTACTAAGTTCCTCAGCTAGAGTATTTACTGTTAAACGAATTTGTTCTTCAGAGTGATTACAGGTAATAAAAAATCGTAAGCGCGCACCATTTTGAGGAACGGAAGGATAAATCATAAATGGAACATTAATACCTCGCTTAAATAGATTTTGAGATAGCTTAATTGATTGAAGAGAATCGCCAACAATAATTGGTACGACTGGAGAATCATGACTCATACCCGTATCCAGGTTTTTTTCTTTGGCTAAGTCTAAAAATAGTTTGGCTCTAGCTTGGAGACGGATTGCTCTTTCTGGTTCAGCTCGAAGAACCCGAATTGCGGCTAAGGTTGCTGCTGCATTTGGTGGAGACATACCAACGCTAAAAACAAAACCAGGAGCAGTATACTTAAGATATTCAATCAGTGCGTGAGAACCCGCAATATAACCTCCACAGCTAGCTAAAGATTTACTGAGAGTCCCCATCCAAAGATCAATATCTTGCGGATTAATATGATAATATTCGCTGATACCACGACCAGTCTGACCAATTGTTCCCATGGAATGAGCTTCATCCACCATCAAGAAGGTTTTATACTGCTTCTTGAGTTTAATAAATTGAGGTAAGTCTGCAATATCTCCATCGCTACTGTATACACCTTCAATCACGATCAGTACCCGTTGATAACGCTGTCGGCGATCGCTTAAAATAGCTTCTAAAGCCTCTGGATCATTATGGGGAAATGCGACTAAACTAGCCCCAGAGAGAAAACACCCTTGAAGAATACTGTTGTGGCTCAAAGAGTCATAAATAACCAGGTCATTTTTGCCAAACAGATGACCGATGGTAGTAACATTAGTAGCATGACCACCAACCATAACGATGCTGTCTTCAACACCAATAAAGTCGGCAAGTTCTGTTTCTAATTCCTTGTGTATCGGTTTTTCTCCCGAAACTACGCGGCTAGCGGAAGCAGAAGTTCCATAAATATCTGTAGCATCTTTGGCTGCTTGAGATACTAGAGGATCGCCACACATTCCAATATAGTTATAAGTGGCAAAGTTAATTAATTCACGACCATCAATAGTAGTGCGATCATTAACTACAGTTTCTTGGGGAACAAAAAACGGATTACCATTACCCAAACTGTCAACTTGCTGTTGTTGTGCTAGTAATTTTTTATATTCGGGGAATTCTTCAAACTGATAATTTTCTGGTGGTATTTCTAGCTGATGATTATTGTCAATATTTACCGATAAATCAGCTACACTTCCAGACGAGGAAAGTTCTAAATCATTAGCAGAATTTACCCGATCCTGATGTGGGTTACTAGTTGCTAAATATTGAACTAGGGCTTCAATATTTTGATAATCCCAGAGCAAAGTTGGTGGTAAACGACAACTAAGATAATCTTCTAAATCCCCCGACAAGTTAATTGCCTCGGCAGATTCTAAACCATATTCTTCAAAATTTTGTCTGACATCAATTTGATTCGGCTCAAGTTCTAATACTTCGGCTAATTTGTCAATTAGCCAACCTTGTATTGCTTCTGCTCTAGAAGCAGCACTAAGGCTATTTAATTTACCATTTCTGCTAATAGAAATGTTCTTACTTTCTTTGCCATTTAACGTTTCATTGAATAGTGTCATTATTTACTCCTACACCACTTAATTGAGAATTCACTGTGGGGAACAAGTCCAACCGCAGAGAACGCAAATCCTAAAAGATCGCTTGTTTTTTGGTCTAGACGACACTTTCTGGACCATAATTATCGGACTCGATGGTTATTTTGCCATGAACCCCCGCCAAAATACCAGGGTATCTAACAGGGGTTTGTCTTAGTTGTTTGATTTGTAATATTAATATAATGGCGACCTCACTTTTGTTATAGATCATAGATTAATAGATCGAATCTATAACAAACTTGTGTAGATCGCCAGTTATTGAGGGAAATATATCGAAAGTTTTAACTAGCAATATATTCCCGAACGTGGCTTCTGCGCCTTCTTAGCTGAGCTAAAGCCTGATGTTCTAATTGGCGGACTCTCTCGCGACTAAGACTCATTCTCTGACCGATTTTAGCCAGGGATAGCTCTTTTCCATCTTCTAAGCCAAAACGTAAAGAAATCACCTCTTGTTGCTGGGGAGATAAATCCGCCATCAAGCTGTACAAATCTTGGCGTAATAGCTGTTGAGTTGCATAGCGGTCTGGAGAAATACCATCGTCTTCGAGTAATTCTGATAACTCTGTATCCTGATTGTCTCCGACCCGCACATCCAAAGAAATTGGCTGACGGGCAATACTCAGATAGTCACGAATTTGAGAGGTTTTAAGACCTAATTCTTGAGCTATTTCTTTAGGGTCAGCGCTACGTCCCAGTTTTTGGGCTAGCTCTCTTTGGGTTTTTTTAATTTTATTGAGCTTCTCGGTAATATGAATTGGTAAGCGGATAGTACGGGCTTGTTGCGCGATCGCTCTGGTAATGGCTTGACGAATCCACCAGTAGGCATAGGTAGAAAATTTATATCCTTTGGTTGGGTCAAACTTTTCGACACCTCTTTCCAAACCTAGACTTCCTTCTTGAATTAAATCGAGAAATTCCATGTTGCGTTTCTGGTATTTTTTAGCGATCGCTACTACCAGGCGCAAGTTTGCCTCGATCATTTTTCGTTTTGCTCTTTGACCTTCTTGGATAACCCTGTTAAGTTCTATTTCACTCATTTGGGCTTTTGTGGCCCACTCCTTCAGACTGAGTTGGGTTTCTAGCTGACGCTCTAACTCTTCTTTTTCGGTTAACAGGATCATCATTTTCTGTACTTGTTTTCCATAAACAATTTCCTGCTCATGGGTCAACAAGGGTACCCGTCCAATTTCATGCAAATAGGTTCTGACCATATCTGCCGAATAGTTGCTTTTTGGGGTTGGTTTTTCGATAATGTTGGCTTTGGGCATCTGTACAGTTATGACTCCTTATAAACTGATTAAAAGTCAGCGATACTTCTTGTTATTTGAACTGTCCGACTATATGTTTAGACGTTTGGTTAAGAATAAAGGTTCAACGATTGTAATTAAAAGTTGAATTACCCATAATTCAATACTCCCTGAAGTTGACAACTACGTGTGACAGTTTGGCTACTTATTTATATGATGAACTAAAAACAGTTATGCAAAAACTAATTATCAGGGTGGATTGCCGAACATTTTTGGATATAGTTTACAGCTTCAATATCTCTAACTTAGCTGAAGAGAAGCTAACTAAATACTGAGAAATAAATAAGAATTTGACGAATTTGACCCAATATTATGAAACTAAAACTGCAATTCCTAGCCAGCATAAAAAACAGTAGCGAGTTAGGGTTAGAGCACGGTTAATTTTATCCATGGAAATCGATTCTACCGCATCTCCTAATAAGGGTTTTTCTTTGACAATTCCCTGATAGATATTTTTACCCCCTAGCTGTACTTCCAAAATCCCTGCATAAACTGCTTCACTCCAACCCGAATTGGGACTAGGATCTTTGACTCCATCTCGACAACAAATTCCCCAAACTTTTAAAGGTTTCCCAGAAAATAAACTCAAAGTTATCACCGTTAAGCGACAGGGAATCCAAGTTAAACGATCTTCTAGCTGCGCGCTAAACCAACCCAAATCGGTATAGGGTTCACGACGATACCCTACCATTGAATCTAGGGTACTAGCAGCCTTATAAGCTAATGCTAAGGGTACAGAAGCCAATCCTGGGATAAACAGCCCCAAAATAGCATAAAAAAGGGGGGCAGTAACTCCATCTACCGTATTCTCGGCGATGGTTTCTAATAATGCCCGCAAGATTTCTGATTCTGATAAATTATCTGTATCACGGCCAACGTATAAGCTTAGACGGGAACGTGCCGTTAATAGATCTTGAGCATTAAGCGGTTGTAAAACATCTTCTACCGCAACTTTTAAACTTTTTCCCGCAAAACAGCTAGCCAGTAAAACTATTTCGCTCGTGTATCCCCATAAAGGATGAACAATCTTAAAACTCTCAACTATTAGCCAACCTACTATACCACTACCAACAATTAAACTTAAGCCCAGAAATACTCCAGCTAAACGACGTTGCCAACCTACTTGACAAAACTTAATTGTTAAATCTGTGTATTTTTGAATCAGCCACCCTATAACCTGTACAGGATGAAGCAATGTCCCAGGATCGCCAATTAAATAATCTTCAAAGGCTGCTAACAATAAAATTACGCTGGGATGTTGAATTGGTAGCGTCAAGAAAATAGCAACCACAAGATGATTAAGTAAGAATTCTATCAAGGTTATTTTCTTAATTTTGACTAAGTTAAAGCAGGCTTCGTCATGTTAAAGCGAAGTGTCCTTGAGTATCGAAAGATCTAATTGTAAATTGATTGCTTAAGTTTGGATATAGGCAGTAAATATTAACATCAATCATGTCTGGGTGAAAGCGAGGATGATAAAAAGAATGAATGCCACAAATAGAATTGGAAGTCAGAAAAAATACCTTCATATTACAAAATATCAGAAGTTAAGATATCCTCTCCTTAAAGCAGAGTAAAATTTTCTAGGAGGACAATTAAATTAAATACAAAAAACTTTTTTACGACAAATAGAGCTGTTACATTTCTCTACTATTTAGCAATCGACTAATACTTGAAAACAAAACTGCGCCACAAATTATAACCTTCTTCACAAACTAGAAATTTTTTAGTTTAGTCTTGGGCAATTTTTAGCTTAAACAACAAAATTATTTTCTTCTCCTTGGGCTGCTTGCCAACTGCGGGCATCGTAATATAAATCAGCTAAGGTAATACTATATAAAGCTTCTTTTAATTTTTGATGCAATCTTTGCCACAAACTAAACGTTACCCAATCTTCAGCGAGATTATTATCAGGAGAGTATTTAGGTAAAGGTTCAATAGTTTCTCCCACAGCCTCCAAAATTTTTCCTAAAGAAATTTGTTCTGGTTTATAGGCTAATTGATAACCTCCTTTTACTCCTCTAATCGATTTAACAATTCCTGCTCGTCGCATTTCAATCAATAACTTTTCCAAATAAGGTGCGGGTAAATCCTGTCGTTGGGCGATCATTTTTACTGATGTTGGTCGATATCCTGGCTGCAAACTAAGATCTAATAATGCTTTGACACTATAATGACCACGAGTCGTTAATTTCATTACTGTTTTATAAATTATTGGTAAAGCTTATGTGTGTATAACTCATTTTTTTTACAAAGTTAACAATGTTCATTTTTTATCGTGCCAATTAACTAGATCTATAAAATTTAAAATTAAATTTTAATTTAGTTCATTATGCTCAATAAGTGTAATATAGTTCTATATGAAGATAGCAAAGTAAAACATCTCACCTTTGTATAACTTTAGCTAAAAGCAAATCTGTAAACCAAATAAATTTTTAGTTGTTTCAAGTTAATGGCAAAAGCAACACAACCACAACCTTTAGTAGGTTCAACATTAATCGATAAAGTAAAAGAGCTAGGTAACCTCTCTAAAGAGGAAAAAGCTAGAGAATGTGGCTATTATACAGTCACAAAAAATGGTGTAGAACGAGTCAATATGATGAAGTTCCTTAATGCACTAATTGATGCTGAAGGAATTGAATTAGACAGCACTTCTAATGGTCAAGGTAGAGGTGGACGTTCTGCCAGTTATCGCATTAGTGTTCAATCTAATGGTAATTTGTTGATTGGCTCTGCTTATACCAAAAAAATGGGTCTACAACAAGGAGATGAGTTTGAAATAACTTTGGGGAGGAAACATATTCATCTACGACAAATTGGAGCAGATGATGACGAATAAACTTTCATGAAATATCTGTAACGTAGCTATAAAGATAGTTGTTTAGAAGTTTAAAAATATAAAGTAATTGATTAGAGGGTTTCGGTTGATTTTTCAATAATCAGCCGTTAATCCTCAATTTTGGTATGTATAATACTTATGTATATACTGTAAATATGATTGTAATACTCATTTAATAGCTACTATTATTCAGCTCTAAAGATCTAAGACGAGAATTTTTTGGCAGCTAGTTTCCAATTGAGAGATTTAAACTCAGGATCTTTAACGATCGCTTCTTGAGGAAGATTTAATTCCTTTAATGTTTGAGGATCGACCAATAAATAAACAGAAGAATTTTGTTGCCAATTTTGTTTAAGCTTGGCAAGGGATTGGGGGACAGTATGGCGATCGCTATAAAAGTCTAGGCTAGGTCTAACGTCGGACATTGAGGTATAGACTATGGTATTGGGTGGAGTGTATTGCTTAATTAGGTCGGCAATAGGTTTAACTGGTTCTGCTGTTTTTAGTTCCCATAGCCAGTGAGGAGAAATAACTAGTAAGAAAATCGAGACAAAAAGACCCCAAAACAGTAAGGGAATAAATTGTTGTTCTTGTTGAGCAATTAACATTGCTGTAGCAGCAAAAGTTATCGCCAATGAACCACAGATAAATGGCAAGTAAAAATCTATATAGTCTTTTATACCCCAATGTAGTCCAGCAAAAGCAGCTATAACTGCCATCACAGCAAAACCGTAAGTCCAAATACGAGGATAAGCTATATAGCTAGGTAAATTACGAATCACGTCTAACTTTTTTCCTGTCGCCAACGCCAATGCTGGATATAAAGGTAAAATAGACCAATAATCATGGTTAAGCAGTAACAAACCCAGAGCCAGATAAACTCCTGCCCAAACTGTGAGTAACTTACCCCATCCCCAATGAAGATTTTTACTAGCCAATTTTAAACCAGCAATAATCACCATAAACCAAGGCACAATGTATTGTAGGCTAAGCATTAGATAATATCCAGCAGGCTGTTTTAATTCTGATTTAGCCAGAGAAATTTTACCTAAAAATAAGTTGACAAAATCGAGAGTAGTTTTTAATTCGTGGTAATGAAACCATTGGCAAGCATACCAAGCAACTCCTGGAGTAATTCCCAGAGCCAACCCTACCCACAAATAAATCGAAGAGAGCAAACGAGGAGTATCCCAAGCTAGAAATATTAGAACAATTATCAGCATTTGTATGCTGATAATTCCTTTAGTTAAACTCATCAGTCCGAAACCCAAACCTGCCACCAAAGACCATCTTAAGTCTCGACGCGAACGCAAAATTGCCCAAAACGCCAAGAGCTCAAAGCAAAGCAAAGGAGCATCTAACATTGCTAATCGCCCAAAACGCACTACTGGAAGACAAGTTAAATAAACTAAGGCGGAGAATAAAGCAGGAATACGAGCCACAAAAATTTCGCGACCGATGTTATAAACTAAAAGAACAGAGACAGCTCCAAGTAATGCTCCAGGTAAACGAGTTGTAAATTCATTAACGCCAGCAATTTTATAAGCGATCGCAATTAAGTTATGTACCAAAGGAGGTTGTTCTAAATAGGGATTTCCCCACAAAGTAGGGAAAATCCAGTTGAATGATTTTCCTGTTTCCCGATAAATTTCTCTGGCAACCTGTGCTACTATTCCTTCATTTAGATCTAATAAAGGAAGATCGCCTAAATTAATCAAGAATAAAATTAGTGCCGCTAAAAACAAACCAGCAATACAAAAGAACTCCAGCCAAGTTTCATCTTGGCGCACTCTATTGGACGATCGTTTCCAGGTAGATGTAGGATGAGATGGCATAAGTTGAGACAATTAAAAAAGTTTAAATTATTAGTGTTTTCAATTAAGTTAGTAGGAATATAGATATTCAAAAGTAATTTTTGGTTTATAACATTGATTTGATGTCTAATCTCATTTTCTCATAATCATCATAATCAATAGATTCGCCTTAGTCAGTCTATCTTTATTCTGCTGATACAGACGACAGCTTTTTTCAAGTGTTAAAAATTTTCATTTTTAACTGAGATGTTAAAATGTTTCACAGCAAAACAGTTTAAACTTAATTAAAATTTGCAGTCAGTTTTACTTACAAAATCACCAGTCTTAATCACAAAAAACAGAACCAAATAAAGTAAGTTAACTATTAATAAAGTTAAGCATTTAAAAAATTGTTTTCTTTACTAATCTGACCGACAATCTGCCTAGAACGCTAATCTTTTAATCAGCTTATGGAAGGATCTTTTGAAATCACCCTACAAATAGTTATTGCCGTTCTTGCAGGTATCAGCGCACAAGTAGTAGCAGAATATTTTCAAGTACCTAGCATTGTTTTTTTATTGTTGTTTGGCATTTTGTTAGGTGCAGATTCTTTCAACATACTCCATCCCCACGAACTTGGTGTGGGATTAGAAGTACTAGTTGCTCTTTCCGTTGCGATCATCTTGTTTGAAGGGGGTCTAAATTTAGAATTACGAGAGTTAGGCAAAGTTTCGGGTAGTCTACGCAATCTAGTAACTATTGGTACTTTAATTACCCTGATAGGCGGAGGGATGGCTGCCCACTGGTTAGCAGAGTTTCCTTGGTCCATTGCTTTTCTCTACGCCTCTCTAGTGGTAGTAACAGGACCTACAGTAATCGGTCCTTTATTAAAACAGGTGAGAGTAGACCGTCAAGTGGCAACGCTCCTAGAAGGAGAAGGAGTCCTAATTGATCCTGTGGGTGCAATCTTAGCAGTGGTGGTATTAAATACTATCCTCAATACTAGTGCTGCTCCCCTGGAAATCATGAGTGGCTTAGTACTGCGTTTAGGAATCGGAGCTATCGTTGGAGTTTTTGGGGGCTGGTTACTGGGGGCATTCCTCAAAAGAGCGAACCATCTCTCAGAAGAACTAAAAAATTTGGTAGTTTTAGCCGCAGTATGGGGGCTATTTGTTTTCTCACAAAGTTTACGCAGTGAGTCGGGTTTAATGGCAACAGTAGTAGCAGGTATTGTCCTCAAAGCCTCAAGCATTCCTGAAGAAAGACTACTCAAAAGATTTAAAGGTCAGCTTACTGTCCTCTGCGTTTCAGTATTGTTTATTCTTTTGGCAGCCGATCTATCTATAGATAGTGTTTTTGCTTTGGGTTGGGGTAGTGTGCTAGCAGTTTTTGTCTTGATGATAGTAGTAAGACCAATCAGCATTGCAGTTTGTACTTGGAATAGCAGCATGAACTGGCGACAAAAAATATTTTTGGCTTGGATTGCGCCGAAAGGTATTGTTTCAGCTTCTGTTGCCTCTTTATTTGCCATTTTACTAACTGAAAAGGGAATTAACGGGGGAGATGCTATTAAAGCTTTGGTTTTTTTAACTATCTTGATGACAGTCTTTTTCCAAGGTTTGACTGCACGATGGGTAGCCAGTTGGCTACAGATTACCTCCAGCGATGCCAGAGGAGCCGTAATTATTGGCTGTAATCCTCTGGGTCGTTTTGTAGGTCGTCTGTTTCAACAATTGGGTGAGTCGGTAGTGATGATTGATACGAATGCCGAAGCCTGTAAAAAAGCTGAAGCAGATAATTTGCCTGTGTTTCAAAGCAGTGCCTTTGATACTGAGGTGCTAGCAGAAGCGGGAATTGAATCTATGGGTACATTTTTAGCTCTTACCAATAACGGTGAGGTTAACTTGGTTTTGGCTCAACGGGCAGTAGAAGAATTTCAGCCTCCCAGAGTATTGGCAGTCTTTCCTACCAATAGTTCTGCGGAAAATAACGGTAAAACAAAAGTTAATCAAGCCTTGATTCCCCAATTACAAATCAAAACTTGGAATAGCTATATTGATGACGGACAAATGAAGCTGGGTTGGACGGTGTTAAAAGAACCTGATTTTTCTTTTAAATTGGCTCATTTACAGGCTTTGATTCGTGCAGGAGAAATGTTACCTCTTTTAGTCAAGCGGAGCGATAGTCTTCAGGTGGCAGTAGCAGCCGAAGAGTGGCAAATAGACGACGAAATTTATTATTTGATACACGATCCTAGACCTAAGCTGTTAAAACGTCTGTCTGGGGGAAATCAGTCTTCTCGTCTCCTATTGGAAAAACTCCCTGAAGTAGAAGAAATTCCTTTGGCTGCGCCCATAGCCCAATCATCTTCCGAAGCAGTAGAAGAACCCATTTAAAAGCTGAGAGCGGGCAGCTTTTCGATTAATAGATTTTTTGCAGAATTCTATTTAGTAGATCGGACTATTATGTAGAGGGAGTTTCATAAACACGGTTTAAAACAATGGATGTCAAATTAATTATCCTGGTCTTGACAGGTATTTTTACAATTGCTTGTTTGTTTTTTGGTACTAAAGGCGGTTATTACGATACTGATAAATATGATGGCAATGGTTCAGCACACTAGTGTCACTAGGAGGAAGTCAGGAATTGGAGTCTGAAGTTTTTTCCAGCGAAGATTTCCAACTTTTTGAATAAGTGTTTTATTTATCCCCACTTTCACTAGTTTAAGAGACAACAATTCAAGTCTTAGTGTAAGTTTATTTTTTCTTGAGGCGGAGCCAATTTTTTGCTGGAGCTTAATTTCTCTTTAGATTAAATTCAACTTTGTCTGTCCGATAACTTAAGATCTAAAACAAAGGCACAATTCGTGTTTATTAGTTTAGTTATTCAGGTCTAGGTTGTTAGGAGTTAGTTGTATGAGAAAAAGTCAGGGAAAAGCTTTATCTAGTTCCCTGCCTTTATCCTGTTTAGTATATGCGGCAGGTCATGAAGATGAAGGTGTCTGCTTGCTTCTAAGTATGGGTAAATACCGTATATTGTTAGACTGTGGAGTGGAGAATTTACAGAATTTTCCCGAGCAAGATAAGCCTCCAGCAGATTTTGTTTTTTGTTCCCATGCCCACGAAGACCACTGCCGTGGTTTATTACAATTACATCGGTCTTTTCCTGAACTACCAATTTATACTAGTGAAGTTACAGCTAAATTACTGCCTTTTTACTGGACAGACAAAGACAGCCAAGGAAACTTAAACTGGTGTCAAACATTACCTTGGCGATCGCCAATTCATATTAGTACAGACTTACAAATAGAATTAGTTCCTGCGGGACATTTACCTGGTGCTGCTGCTATTATAATCACTCATACTACCCCAGAGCGTAACTACAAGGTAATGTATACGGGGGATTTTTCCGTTTCTAATTTTCAGTTAGTAGAAGGACTTTCGATCGAAAACCTGCGGGGACTAGCTCCCGATGTACTGATTTTAGAAGGCAGTTACGGTACGGTGCGTCATCCCCACCGTCGTCTACAAGAAAAGCAGTTAATGGAGCGTATTAACCAAGCCTTAGCTCAAGGAAAAAATGTGTTGCTACCTGTGCCTCCAATTGGGTTGGGACAGGAAATACTCAAATTGCTCCGCTCTCATCATCAGTTTACTGGGCGAGATCTCGATATTTGGGTTGATAACTCCGTTGCTGTAACCTGCGATATTTATTTAGAGTTACTGCTTCAGTTTCCTTTATCTGTACAAAATTTTGCTAAACATCAATCTTTATTTTGGGACGAACGAATTTGTCCTCGGATGAGAAGGCTCAATCATCCTGGTAGCTTTATTCCTAGCAAAAATCCAGGAGTTTTTTTAGTAGATTACAAAAGTAATCTTTGGCAGTATCTAACTGACGAAACAGAAGAATGGTTGGTATTGCTGCCTGAACACCCCAAAGAATATTTACACCCAGATTCGCCACGATTAGAGTTACTGCATAATTTATCCTATGTGGATATTGAGACTTATTTATTAGCAGAGCATAGTGACGGTCGTAATACTACTCAGTTAATTCATAATTTACGACCGCAACACGTTATTTTCACCCACGGCTCTCTCAATTATCTACTGGAATTAGCTAGTCTAGAAGAGTTACGTAACCGTTATCAAATTCATTCTCCTGTCCAGGGAATTTTAGTTGAATTGCCTATTGGCGATCGCTTTGTGCAGCCCAAAGCTCCTCAGCCTGTTTATTATGAAGGAGAACTCAATGAAATCGGTTCGGCGATCGCTATTAGTTTACCAGATACTATTAGTAGCGATCCTCGCTGGAAAAACATTGCTGATACTGGTATTGTTCAGGCTCGTTGGCAAGGCGAAGAATTGGTGGTTAGGGGAGTATCCCAACGAGAACTATTAAATTCTAATAGTCGAGCCAGAATGTCATCAGATCTAGATTGCTGTAATCGTTGCCGCCATTATAGTAACCAACGTTGTTGGAATCGGTCTTCCCCTCTATATGGGTTTAAAGTAATTCCTGAAGGTTATTGCCCAGTTTTTGAACCAATAGATGAAAATAGTTGACTTGTCTAGCTAGGCGTAAGTTTTCAAGTATTAATTATTTTTGAATTATTTTTGATTATTTTGGTTATTTAACAGCTTAGTATTGATTTCTCATTGATTAATCTTGGTTATGTTCTGGGTATTGAGGATGAATTTGTTCAGCTTCTGGGCAATCATCAGAAACTACAATTTCAGTATTTGTTTTAGACACTGAAGCGAGTTTTTGGGTGACAGCACCAATACTCTCTAAACGTACCATTTCCTCCCAGGAACTAATTTCATCGTCTTCTTCTGTTTCATAGCGGATTGTCACAATATCCCCCTCGAAATCAACAATATGACCGCTTTCGATCCAGCGTTGTTGATCCCGCAAGAAAATACAAACTTCACGACCATCTTGACAGATTTGATAAATCTTGCGGTGTAACATGGGTTTCTCCTATATGAGTAACTCCTAAAACTTTCTTTGAGCTTTACTCTATACTATTATTGCTATTTTGACACGATGACACAAGTATTAATTGTGCTTTAGATATTTGATGTTAACAAATTCTAGATATTTTATTAAGCTTTACTAATTAGGGTTAGGTAAATTTTCCAGATGATGAAGAAATTCTAACAGCTGTTCATCGGTAAGATGAAGGCGGCTACGTTTTCCATAACGGCTTTTGAGAAAGTTTCGCCCATCATCTTTGGTCCAACCTAATCTTTTTATTTCAATATCAGTTTTTTGTTTAATTTCATTAAAGTCAATTTCTCCAATTTCAGTTTGACTCACTGAATTAGCATTAGGGGCAGAAAGTTCGGGAAAAATTTTGCTACCTTCATTTTGGCTATCTTCATTGACGGCAGTTATGGCAGAGGCTTCTGGAACAGAAGTATCACCAAATAAATTACTATGATCGGCAACTGGTTGAATTTCTGGTTGAGTTGTCTGGTTAACCCCAGAATCTAGGGGTAGCTGTGCCGCAGGAGATTCCAATATCAGAGGAGGACTGATAGTTTGCTGAGAGATACTAGGCTGCGGCGGTATTTCGGACTGGTCTTCAGCAAAATTAACCACTTTAGTATGATTAACTGTATGATTGCTTTTTGTGTTGTCTTGTGAGTCTGAAGTCACCGTTACACCGCCTACGGGCGACGGTGCCTGCGGTGACTGGTGTTCCCCAGTAAATACTGGCTGAATAGACTGAGGAGAAAGCGGGGTAACAGTTGGACTCACCACTGAGTTAATGGGAGGAGAAATAGGTTGATGATTGTCTAAAACCAAAGCAGCGATCGCTCTTTCTCGCGCAGCATCTTCAGCGGTTTCAACTCGATCTGCCCCCGCCAAAGCAGTAGCCAAAATTCGATCTTGTATTTGAATTGAAACCTTGACAATGTAGAGTCCTCGGTCAATTTCCACTAGTTCACTAATTAAACTTCCTTGGGGATAGTGGTTACGAAATTTAGCTAGCATCATATCTTTGAATCTATACTTTACTTTAGTTTGATTATTTAGTACTAATTTACTATTTATTGCTCTGAGAAAAAAGAAATTTGCCAATAAGCATAGAGAATTTACAATAGATACAGAATTGGCTATGAATTAACTCGTTATCTTTGTGACTAAGATCCACAATCAATTTTCTTTGACGACCGAAAAAAGCGAAATTGTCGAGCTAAAAAAGTAAGATAGTGGGTATTCAATATTTTCCATTATTCTTCTAAAGCATCTAAATTTAGTGAACTATTAGCTTCAAATTCGTTTTACCGAATCAATGAATATTGAACCAAAGCCCAACGAGTTACATTTGGTTATCTTATCTCTGTTGGGTTAAAAAGCCACTAATTCCAGGGAAGACCAGACCGAGAAACAGGTAATTTGCGTCTCACAACACCCTGGCAGTAATGTAGGTTAGCACGAAGAGTGCCAACATTGAGTACGAGTTAACATAGTCTTCTTCGCTTCTGTCGTAAGTTACTACACTAAAATTGGATAAGGATAATTTTTAGATGGAATTTTCAATCGCTACACTATTAGCCCAGTTCGTCGATGATAAATTAGTCGCGGGCAAAAATCTCGAAAAAAAACTCGGTTGTGAAGACGAGGAGAGCATTCAAAAATTACAGATTACTTTAGATGCTCTGGAAAAAATTGGGGTGCTAGCCAAAGAAAGAGGTAAATACCGCCGTGTGTACGAAGACGACGTGGTAGAGGCTAAGTTGAGATGTTCTAGTAAAGGATTTTGCTTTGCCATCCAAGATGAAGAAAATGCCGATGATATTTACGTTAGAGAAAGCCATCTAAGTAATGCTTGGAATGGCGATCGGGTTTTTGTCAGAATTATTAAAGAAGGTAGTCGTCGTCGCTCTCCCGAAGGAGAAGTTAAATTGATTTTAGAACGCTCTAATCCTTCTCTCTTAGCTACTGTCACCACCAAAGAAGAAAAATATCGGGCTATACCCTTAGATGATCGCCTGTTATTTGAACTCAACCTTCAAGAAAATGGTCAAGATTTAGAGGCGGCTTTAGAACATTTGGTTCATGTCTCTGTATTGCGTTATCCCTTAGGGCAACATCCACCCTTGGGTAAAGTAACCAAAGTATTGGGAAGTGACGCTGAAGAAGCTGCGGATGTGGATATTGTTTCTTGTAAACACGACCTACCCCAAGATTTTCCAGAAAAGGCGATCGCTGCTACGGCTAAACTTCCTACTGCTCGTGTTCCTGCGGCGGAAATTAAACTTCGTCAAGATTTACGAGATAAGCTGACTTTTACCATTGAAGCAGAGTCTAATTTAAATAATACCCCTTGGATAGAAAATGCTTTTACTCTGGAAAAAACTGAAGATGGCAACTGGCAGCTAGGAATACATATTACAGACGTGGCTCATTACATAGAACAAGATGGAGTTTTAGATCGTGTAGCCAGAAAACGCGGCATCGCCGTTAATTTACGCAAGCAAGTTTTACCAATATTTCCCGAAAAAGTTAGCAAGCTTTGTTCTTTAATACCAGGCAAAAATCGTTTAACAATTTCTGTTATGATTACTCTCGATCCCCAGGGTAATATTACTGAATATACGATCGCGCCGACGGTCATTACAGTAGATCATCAGCTTACCTATCAAGAAACTCAAGCCCTAATCGGTGAAGATAAAAAACCTGGGAAAAAGCTGGCTTCTGTTGTTGCTTTGCTCAAAGATCTATTTTTTACCCTAAGTCCTCTAGTGAAAGCCCAACGTTTACAACGTGGTGGGTTAGAAGTAACTACACCAGAAATTAGTAGCCTTTATAAAGACGAAGGACGGATAGGAACAATCACAGGAGTTGCTAGTTTGCCTGTGCATTCAATGTTAACTGAGTTGACTATTCTAGCGGGGAAAGTAGTTGCTGAACATTTACAAGCTTTAGAATTACCAGGTGTTTATTGTACTCAAGCAGAACCAGATGTTGAAGAATTAGAAGATTTACTCAAGCTAGGTAATAATCTAGGTTTAGAATTAGACATTAATGTTGAAGACAATGTTACTTCCCAAGACTATCAAAGGCTTACCGAAAAGTTTGCTACTTCTTCAGCGGTGATGGTCTTAAACTATCTGCTACAAAGCACTTTTAAACCAGTTAAGTATTCCACTCAACCAGGTAAACATTTTGGTTTAGCTTACGAAGATGGTTATACTCACTGTATTTCCCCTGGTCAAAGATATATTGATCTGATTATTCAGCGTATCCTCAAGGCTGTCTTTGAACACGGCCGCGATCGCCGTCATAGTAGGACAAAACATGGCGTAGACCTCAATAGTAGCAGTTGTCATGGACAAATTAATTGGAACGTTTTGCCCTCTAATATTCAAGATCAAATCGCCACCGATATTCAGACTATGTTGCCCTTTTTGAACGATCGCGAAAAACAGGCAGAGGATGCGGAAAAAGACCTAGCAGGATTAAAAAAAGCTGAACAAATGAAGGAACGTACAGGTAAAATCTTTGAGGGCTTAATTACAGGAGTCCAGTCTTACGGTTTCTTTGTAGAAATTGAAGATTTATTGGTAGAAGGTTTAGTACATGTTAGCTCGCTCAAAGATGACTGGTATGAATATCGTTCCCGTAATAGCTGTTTGGTAGGTAGAAAAAATCGTACTGCCTATCGTTTAGGCGATCGCGTGGAGGTAGAAGTGAAAAGCGTTGATTACTATCGCCAGCAAATCGATTTAGTTACCGTCGGTGGCGGCAGTGAAGCCCGTAATGCTGACTGGGAAGAAGAATAGTTTTTTTCAGGATGAGGAATGAGAAAAGAAGTAGCAAGTAGGGGTCAACGGCCGTTGACTCCTACAAGTAGCAAATAATAAGTTGGCTTTTTCGCTACCTTTGATCTTTATCCCTTTTCCTTTGCCCAACCATAAAAGATAAATTAATTTGACACAGGTTATTGAGAAAGGAGCAAGATAATTGAAAGATAAAATAGTTGAGCAAGTAATTGACCTAGCGAATAAAAAAGGGATCAAAGCAGAAGTTTATTATGTTGCCAGTCAAGATACTCCTATTGAGTTTGCCAACAACCGTTTAAAATCTTTGGAAACTAAAGCTTCTGAAGGAATTGCCCTCAGGGTGATTGCCGATAATAAATTGGGGTTTGCTAGTTCTACAGATTTGACTCGTCTCTCAGATTTAGTCGACGCGGCGATCGCTACTGCCGAAATTGGCGATCCAGTAGAGTTTGATTTTACCCAAGATGTTAATTCGATTGAGTCTGGGAGTAATTATCAATATCCTAAGACTGAACAGCTAGTTAACATCGGGGAAGATTTAATTAGCCAAGTTCATCAATACAACTCCGATATTTTGGTTGATGTTAGTTTTCATAGTCGCTCTAGCCAAGAAAAGCTCGCTACTACAACTAACGTTTATACTGAGCAAAATAGCCGAAGTCTTAGTGCAGTGATCTCAGGTAATTTAGTACGAGGAGAAGACTTTTTACAAGCTTACACCTATGAAGTAGCCCGCGATCGCCAGCCTGATTATGAACAAATTTTACACAAGCTAATTCAAAAATATCAGCGTGCTGAAGATACAGCAA
>JAAUYG010059288.1_pt1 | contig 18490 bp, 15 predicted proteins | sample 7278091 | NCBI WGS metagenome assembly JAAUYG01 (sample SAMN14350201, study PRJNA611818) | marine sediment metagenome | isolation source: surface marine sediment (0.6m) | place: French Polynesia: Moorea | collected 2018-08
AGTAACTAAGTGGGCCTGTAGTGTAAGTGACTGAGTGGATCTGCAATGCAAGTAACTCAGTGGGGCTGTAGTGTAAGTGACTGAGTGGGTCTGCAATGTAAGTAACTCAGTGGGGCTGTAGTGTAAGTGACTGAGTGGGTCTGCAATGTAAGTAACTCAGTGGGGCTGTAGTGTAAGTGACTGAGTGGATCTGCAATGTAAGTGACTGAATGGGTCTGCAATGTAAGTGAGTGAGTGGGTTGCAGTGTAAGTGAGTGAGTGGGTTGCAGTGTAAGTGAGTGAGTGGGTTGCAATGTAAGTGATTGGGTGGGCCTGCATTATATAAAGTGACTGCACGAGTAGGCATGCAATGTATAAGTGACTGAGTGAGTCTGCAGCATAAGTGCCTGAGTAGGCCTGTGGTACAAGTAACACCTGTAGCATTTTGTAAAGAACATTCCATAGTTTGTCCCACAGCTGTAAGGCTTTATAAAAGTCCCCCATGCAAGCTAGGTGGGTGAACATTAAATTGTGCTATGATTACCTCACGCTTAACAAAAGCTCAATTTGGATGCCCTTATTCACAATGCATTACACTTTTATGTGAATCATTATTTGCGTTGCTAAGGCCAATACTGGTGATCCATCTCAATTTCAGGTCTTGACTATGTAAGAAATATATTTCTTCCACTTACATGTATCACAAAGAAATTATTGTTATCACATTCTAGCTGTTCAGCCTTGCACTGCATGTCTTAAATGAAAACCAAAAATAGCTTTACATTCAGCATGGGAGTGTTGTGGGTTATTATAATGTATTTATTACTTTGACAAGGACAGGCTCAATGTCATAATTTTATAGAATGTAAAATACACTAGCCACAGTACAGTAAATGTAAGCCAACTGCACTTACAAAACGTACGTTTGTTGCATTATCTTGCATGAGCATTGTGAGTTTTGAGTTTTGCATGCAACCTACTACTTACATGTGCCACAGCATCCCAAAACTACACATAGTGAACCCCACAGATGAGATGTAGGGAGTGGTTAGTTTGATGTTGATACGACTGTTACACCATCACTCACTTGCCAATCAGCAGCCATTGTATCTTTGAACCTTGCAGTTGCAACACAAAAGTAACTGTTTTCATCCTATTAACAAGACAGCATGTATCGTTAGTGGGTTTGATTCAGAACTGATTTTTACTCTTTATAGTCATTCATGAATGCAAAAGTGACATGTTGGCATCATGATCGTTGCTCCGGTTACCATAAAGTGCTAGTGCATATATACATGTGTACATGCATAAATGCCAATCACATAAATGAATGCTGAAAATGCTGTGCTCGGAGTGCAAATAATACTAGTATTGAAGCAATTACAACATACCATGCAGTTTTCCATAAGGTGAGAAATTAATTAAATCATTTATGTTAAAATATGACTTAGAAATAGCTAGTATTACAGCGGGAGCTATTCAATACTTTTGTTTGCAGGTTCAAGAGCCACAAATGGCTATTCAGTCCCGGCACGCCCCTAATAGAACTACAGTGCCTCCTCTTATAGCCGAGGTTAGAGACGTGGCAGTGTGGAAGCTTGTGTCTTAACCACCATTAGCTCAGTGAACATGGTGAACCTGGCTTACTGTAATTTGACTGCGGTTTCTTTTTGCTTATACATGTATAAAGCTTCCTGCGAATGTTTGTTTTCAGCATTTGATCATGTTGACCATGTTGACAGAATTGCTTTTGTGTGTTTTGTTTGCGGTTCAACACATGCTCAGCTTCAAAGTACATGTAATTAACATGATTCTTTTTTCAGCTCGGAGCATTGGCATAATTAATATTACAGCTGGAATTTTGTGATTGCCGTGTAAAATTTTATTTTCAAAAGGAAGAAAACTTGCAAAATCCTCTTTTTTCCGTTAAATTCCATACTACTGTCTATCTGAGCTATAGCTTACAGTACATTCAGACATCCGAAACATGTCTACATATGTATATATATATGTACCTGCTTGTTCCCATAGCTCTTGCACATAGTTATTAAAAGCCCATAATCAAGTCATATTAGCCCGTCACTATGCCATATGTAGTCAATATATTGCAAGTGTTAATGTGTGGCATCAAACCATGTTGTGTCAGTGTTGCACTAGTTTTAGCGTTCTATGCATGGTGATACCATGTATATGCATGTGTTAATTTTAAGTGGTGCCAGCAATTAAATGGTGATCCCATATGTATTCTGCTGGAATGTTGGATTCCTAACATTTGCTGATTCTTCGTCTGCATATTTAATTTGTGTTAAAAACTATAATTTTGCTGGTACAAATATACAAATATTCAGAGGACTCGTGTACCCCATACACATGAATAATAATGTACATGCAGTTGGTTATAGTTCTAATCTGAACAAATAGTTTACAAAAAAAAACCAATAACAGGAGTATATATAACTGAACTAGATGTGTTACAGCAGAGGGTAGGACATTATATAGCATTAAGAATTGATATGAAACAATATTACAAATAAAGTAATGGACGGAAAGCATTTTTGGAGAGTGCTACTATATAATTATTTGTACTAATTACAATGTACTACCAAAGTAAATTTTTACATTTTTGCAGCCACACAACAAGCGTTACAGCTATAACCGACTGGGTCATAGGTTAGCACGTCGCAGTTCCTCGCTCACTCGAGCCTCGATAGCCAGTACTGGGATGAGCCCTAGTGGCAGTCAGAGCAGCCTGGTACCCAGTACCCCGGCTGCCCAGCGCAACGCCAGGTTCAGCCAAACAATTCCCGAAAATGACGAAGGCATCGGCACAGATGAGGGAGAGGAGGGGTTCATAGGGAAAAGTGAGTGGCCAAGAGTGACAGAATAATAATCTTGATCCCACTGTACACTATATTGGTACTACACACAATTTCTGTAGTTATGCTTGCTGAAAATCGCTGTGGGGCCATAAAATGCAGTGCACATTCCGTGAACATCAAGATAACCTATTTAGCCAGAAAAATGTGGTCTGAATTGGAGGTGATCTCAAAATGGAAGGGTATATGTGTTCAAAATATAAGAACAGTTTCACTGATCGCCAGTCTTAACATAGATGGAATTCTTAAATGGAGGGGTCAAGTATTACTGGATGTTCGACAGACAAATATTATCACCCAGAATATAATGTATACGTCCTGTCACCGTAGATATTCCAACAGATGACACACAAGACCCCAGCGCCCCCAGCAAGAGTGGCTCCGTATCCAGGGAGGCGGACTCTGATATTACCATGGCAACACCACGCCTGGATGACATCACACAGGAAGTGGCCAGTTCCCGTAGTGAGGGATCGGGTCTTTCGCCACATCGTAGCCGGACCTCTATCACTGGTGAAGACGTTGTAGACAGAAGGCCTCAGCTGTTGCCACAATCTCGCAAAAGTCAACGCATTTCAGTAAGAATTTCACCAGACCAGTGCCTTGCAACCTAATCTTACTAAAATTAATTATAGTACCGTATAGTATCTTAAAAAGATATTGCAAATATGAAAAAAACTTCTGTGAATAATAAAGTGAAGCCTGATGCCACCTTCCTGTGGCACCAGGACTGTAAGTTTTGGGTAATGACTTTTAATATTTGCTTAAATTTGCATATTTTATCACTTTAATGGTAAGCATCATCTATAATTTCATCCCCTTTCAGAAAGACCTTCGAGAGCAGATTCTAGAAAGTATCAACCGCAGTGAAGAAGATCCCAGACTGCATAAACTGGCCAACCCGGCCGAAAGACGGCTTGGAGCATCCTATCACGCCGATAACAATGTTCGACCTAGAAGGTAAAATTTGCAGTGGTTTCTGTGGGAAGAGTCATTGCCCAGGTTACAGATATATGCTATCACATTTTTACCTGTAACCGTAGTATAGAATACTCAACTGTTTGCTCAACTCAACTCAACACTTTGGGCATCTGTGACAATGGAATGCTTCACATGAACCACCAGATTTAGAGTTAAAATCTTTTATATGAAACTGAAAATTGTAGTTTAACGAAATATTATAAAACTTTAGTTGTCTGTAGTTTTGGTTGAGCGTGTGATTTCTCCCAACATTGCCTTAGTGACGGGTTTTATTCCAGCACCCAGGCTGTGGTACAATATCAAACCGAGTTGCCTAGCAACCGTATGAATGGCATGGCAGTGAGAATGAGACGGGAGTTCAATGAGGTCACAGAAGAGAAAGCTTTGGTTCTACATGACACTCTGGAAGCTATAGACAGGTACCGTATTTTAACGACTAACTACCGCACACGACTATCCCGCTAAAGGCAGAGTTAGTCATTTTGGAAAAGAAATTTCATTATTACATGTACTTCGCACTCAGTCCGAACCCGCAACTATCCAGGGCTGTTATCTGCTGTCACGATGTGTTTTCACTCATCATAAAAAAAATCAACTAAAAACCGCGGTAAAGAGCTGAAAAAATACGGTACAATATTTACGTAGTGCCTAGTGGTGTACCTGCATTTGACATGCATCTATATTGAACATTTACCAACAGCATCAAGACTATATTTAAGTCAGCTATCAATGTTATTCAGCAGTCCCTCTTAAGACCCCTCCATTTTAAGACTTCTCTCTATTTTAAGACTGGCCATCAGTGACACCATTTTGATATTTTCAATATAAATATGCCTGCATTTTAAGACCACCTTCAATTTAAGACCACATGCTTCTGATTGAATGGGTGGTCTTAAATTGTAGGGACCACTGTATTTTAAAATCCTGATTGCAACGTGTCTGCTTTATGAGTGCATATACATGTACAAAATATAAATATAATAGATGCTCATGGTATCGGATCCAGATGCTTGCCTTTAAATAGTGTACTGAATGAAGAAACATTTTAATAACATTTGTACACAATTTTGAAAACTTTACAAGGATTATTTTGAGCTAGTAGAGTATGTCAACTCTTTCAAGCAAAATCATGGTTACGAATTTAGAAAATGCCTTTAAAGTTTATTTTGGCCAAATTACATGGGCCTCGCACTACTAGACATTGAGTCCAGTGAACAATTCTGTTTTTCCAGGATATGATATGAAATGTTTAAGAATACTGGTAGATTAGTTCACCTATAAACTTCTGGCAGTTTATTAACAAGGTGGTAAATTGTCATGATTTGTTGATTTCAGAGAGCGCATGCGTAAAATGCGTCTCATGTTTGTGGGAGTGCCGACAAAGACAAGTTTACCTCGTGCGCTGGGACAGATGAGAGCCAAGACAGTGCCTGAGGATAACAAAGACAGACGTCTGTCATCTACACACCAGCAGTGGTGAGATACGGCATACAGTAAACCCGTCTTGAAAGACCACCCCATTGGCCATACGAATGTGGTCTCTTAAAACAGGTGTTTTTGTGGCAGGTTCAGTTACATTGAAATCTAGGACCTTCTACCAGGAATAATTAGTCTTTCAAGACAGGTTGTCTCTCATGGGCATGGGGTCGCAATACAGATTTCACTGTATGACATCACTAAGGTGTACAACGAGACCTTTCTATACATAGAATTATTAGAGTGTTTCTCACGCCAAACCATACAGTGGGTACAAGGCAGAGTAATTTCTTGATTATCTTGGTAAATGTTAAAATATCCATTCTTGATACCATGTGCACTGTCACTAATATTGAATTATTTACAGTATATGTTATTTCTATGTAAAATGGAGCCCTATTACCATGATTACAAGGTGCCATATGTGAGTAACCACAGTATAGTAACCATGCCACGAAAACTTGATGAAACCCTTATTAAAACACCATTATGTGCATGGCTATTATCAACGTACATGCCTAATACAATGTATTAATTAGACGAAGAGAGTCTAACTCCTCAGAGTGACATATTGAAACATCACTGATGTTTTGACCACTCCAAGTTCACTGTTCAGAGGACAAGCTTGGCTGTTACATAACATTCCTGGAAATATTTAAATTCTTCAATCCAACAGCCTTGCCTCAACTTTACAGTTGTCTGCTCTGTCCATTAAATGATTCAGGCATTTGAATACCAGTATTTATTTCTGTTGCTGGTATTTGAATATTGATTTCTGTTACAGGAATATGAATATTGATTTCTGTGACAGGAATATGAATATTGATTTCTGTGACAGGTATTTGAATATTGATTTCTGTGACAGGTATTTGAATATTAATTTTTGTTACAGCTATTTGAATATTGATTTCTGTGACAGGTATTTGAATATTGATTTCTGGGACAGGTATTTGAATATTGGTTTCTGTGACAGGTATTTGAATACTGATTTCTGTGACAGGTATTTGAATACTGATTTCTGTGACAGGTATTTGAATACTGATTTCTGTTACAGGTACATGGATCTGCTCAATGCTGTTCCTGATGACTTTCAGCAGGACTGGCGAATTCGAAATGTTCTGGATCGTCTCAGTAAATATGGATTGGTATGTACGAAAGCACGTAACCAATACTTTTTTTATCACCTGGGCACACTCTATCTTTTACCAAAGGAAATCAATGACTACCTAGTATAAGAACTCTGCACGACCTCTTGGAACTGCTGCCTATAGTTCTCACAATATAATATGCTGCTTTGGTTACTACCGTACAGTATGAATCTTTTTTTCATTTTCACTTTGTATATAGAACATATAATTATACATATATAAGCCATAGTTAACATGCCTGTGAGGTTTACTAGTGATATAGAAACTGATATAGTAGAGCTCGTCTTTTTTATCTTCATGAAACTTGAAGGAGTGCATGCTTATTAGTATTTAGGCAACTACAATATAAGTGAAGATAGTTAGAAGCATCAGCTTTGTTACACATAATATTTACTACTACTTAGAGCCACCTGTGATGCCTAGTAAAACTCTTAAGGAATTAAAATGCTTCTAAAATGCATCTTCTATTTTACTTCGTACCAAGGCATATATGTACAGTGAAACTTGTATAGAAAGACTACTTTGTATTTAAAGAGGCACCAACAATATGGTCCTTATACACAGGTGGTCTTTATATGTAGGTTGAATAATATGGAAAGTGTACCTCTGGCGACTTGTACAATGTGGTCTTTATATACAGATGGTCTTTTACGTAGCTTGCATTTAAAAAAAGGAATATTCATGAAGTGTATTTCTTGAATATTCATGAAGTGTGTCTCTTGTATTTCATGAATTCCCTTTTTCTTGTGTGCCTTCTTAATAATATCAGAGGAATTAGATAACTTCGCTTAAGTATTAGCAAAGTGAATTGGTCTTGTAGGCATTGTAGATACATAGTATTTTCTTGCATATTCCTGTAACTCGCTGATTTTAACACATCATATGCCTTCCATCTGCATTACCGTAAACAGCGATCACAGCTTGGGGGTAATCATGGTAACATGTTGCAGCAGGTAACTTTTTGTTAGTTGTTATGACACGGTGAATGTTATCACAGACTGTATATTATAACACATGTAATACAGTGTAAAACCCTTACCCAAAAATTCACATACCCCCGCAATGGTGTAAATTCCTGAGTACTGGTAGTACACAAATTTGCATACCGGTAAATTTCAAATTCGTGACATTAAATGGCCAAGAAATTACGATGGTAGTCATAGTAGTAGAGACAATCTGTTATACATGTATTTAAATGGTCAGACATCTCTATGTACATGTCCACGTATGTTTTAGTAAGATCACTCCAGTTTTCACCTTAATCAAGTATTACCGGGGTATGTGTTATTGATTTGCTGATTAACCATATGCATTTTACTGTTATTTGGTTAACAATTCAAATGCATGCAGTCATCTTTCGGGGGCAAATAATTTCTTTTCATTAAAATTTCTTTGATCTCTAAAAGATCGTAGATAGTTACATGTACCTCAGTTGATAAAGGATGAAATGGGTATTTATACTGCTCAAAAACTATTAGCTAACAGGAGTGTTTTGTGTATGCATGGGAGACGGTGGAATTTATGTATGATGCAATGGGATTTAAATGAAGATAATCTAATTTTGATTTTAAAAATCCGTTAAAAAAGAGCAATATAAAAAGTAAGGGTCACTAGCCTTATTTTGATAGTGGAGCCTGAATTATTGCAAAATACAGAAGCCCTCTCAGGCTCTATTTTAAAACCCTTTGTAATATCCACCTTGATTACAAGACTGTTTTATGCTTTGGGTGTTTTGATGTTAATCTGTTTAGCTATATTAATACCAATGCTCTATTTTGGTAGTATTAGCTACTTTTAAGTTTGCCGGGACTGGACGTCAGAGATACTGTACAGCAGGCACATATATATAACCGTGTATATGTAGTGGTAGTGTGGTAGTATTTGTCATGAAATAGAAGCGATGGCGTAATTTTTTACATTATCTGTGATAATACCATGTACATGTATATGGTATATACTAAACTAGAGAACAACAGAAAAATAGCAGACTGTATCCTCATATACTGCAACTTTTGGATTTATCCCAGTAATTTACATACCAGTATACATGTACATACCGGACCGGTACATTGTATATACCACCAGGTTCATATGTATACCTAACATTCTTAAACTGAAACACTCCTAGCTGTCATATGCTACTGGTAATGTATTTATCAGTAAATTAGCAGATGCTCCGACAGAAAACGTTTTATACACTTTTTTCTTGACACAGCTGCTTGTATATATCTAGGCTTTCTTGCTAGCTCTGTCACCTAAGTACATATGGAGTTATTAAAATTATGTATGTAGTTGTATAGTTTATTTAAATTAGTTGAATTTATTGAGGTTTACCATGATAGGTAGTACACTATCCAACAATCAGTGCATCACAGTGCAAAGGTGTTAATTGTATTGGATAATTATTGAAAACAAAATCTATTTGCTGTGAACTTCAGATAGAAGCAAGCAAGCAGAGCGCCTACAAGTTTCTTAAGGTTTTGAAAGGCCTCAGGGACTGGGAGATATGTAGCCCGGATATCAGGTATGCTATATCTCCTGAATGCAACAGGAATGTGTAAAATTAAATGTTTTTATACATGTATCTCCTAGGGGTACATGTGAGGTGGACTATCTCTTGATTACGTTTCTCTGATATATTGTTATCTCATGAATGTAAATTAATCTATCCAGCAGTGCCTGTCATGTAACAGGTAAACATTGCAAAAGAGTTTCTGCCTCTCCGGTATGGTTGAAGCAAATCTTAATCCAGTAAATATTTGGCAGAAATATCTATGAGTAGATGCACTGGGTCATTATCGCAGCTTGAAATAATTGTAGAATACCCGTATGGTCAGTTTTCGTTAAAGCTGTGTATTTCTAAAGCAGCAAAGATCTCCGCCAATCAGGTACTGTTAACTTTCCAAACTGATCATTTAATAGTTGTATTGCCATTTATGCAAACCAAATACATGTGTATGAATGTACACGCACGTAAGTATGGATACCTGCTAATTAACTTCATGTTCACTCATTCAGTGCGGCCATCGAGTTTTGCCGAGAGAAGATCGTTGAGATGACCATTGAGGAGTATGAGGAGTGGTTTGGTGAACAGTTCCCCGCTGTCGTTCGACCCCAGACAGCTCCGGCCGCCATAAAGGGCAAAGGTCAAGGTCAGCAGACGTCACCTAAACCACTGGAAATGGCTGTCACACAGTCAGCGCCACCTAGCGGTGGACGATTCAGGAATAGATAGCAATGTGGGAGGAAGTATCATGGCGTGATATTAGGGCAGGATTTCATAATGGAGCGGCTGCATGCTGAAAGATTTCTGGATGTCCGAGCATTCTGACTTAATTAATGGACAACCACATGTGTCATTATTTGTGACATATGGCTGAGGTTGGGTATACAATATTGTGTCAATGGGAAATTTAAAGCAACTCCTGTGTCCTGTGTCTCAAGCTGTCAACCACCTATGCATGAAAAGCGATTGCAGTGGCGTATATTGCCCCTTAAATAAAGATGGCTGTTCTGGCCAGATTTATTTGGAGTGGTTTCTTGCCAAAGATATTTTAGCCACAGGAAGTGATTGGCTGCCACAGAAGGGGCATATAGACACAAAAAATACAATATTTTATATTTTTATTATGGCCAGAATGTTCATCTTTAGCAGATTGCAAGTATATGTATGTGTACATGTACCGGGTACCTATCCTGTACCTGTTTATACGCCATGTGTGACTGATGATACATGCCAATAGTGGGACACTCATAAACTACTTGTAACTAGTAGAGGAGTGAGATGTATTTAAGGTGACATATTGTGGAAGCATTGTATTATATATAATACAGAAACAGAATATTGTCATATGTCATTTGTTATCATGACTGTGCAAAATGTGTTGTATGAATATTTGTTACTATATATTTTACCTTGGTTAGCTTTAAATTGTCATTTGTCTGAATATGCAGTATGACTTATTTGTGCCAAACAAAGGACTTTTTGCCATACCCCAGTCTGGACCAGGGATATACAGTGGACTCTGAACTAAAGACCACTCACGGTAGAGCCAAAAGAGGTCTTACTGTTGATGGTCTTTAGTCTGAAACAATATACAGTAGTCCCTCTATTTTACAACTGTCAATTTTAAGACCACACTTGATTATAAGACCGCTTGATTTGGTTCCAAAGGGCCATTTTCTGTGTTAAATGACCTTTATTTTAAGACCACATTTTCTTGGTTCCATGGGCGGTCTTAAATTAGAGGGACCACTGTACGGTCGCACTAGGCTGGTATACAATGTTGGTAATCCTATAAGTGGTCTTAATTCTGAGGTGGTCTTATTTCCAGGGTGGACTTCAGGCAGGGTCCACTGTACTGCACCATATATGATGGGGAAATGACCCTCAGGTACAGTGGTCCGTGCAATTTAAGACCACCATTCATCCAGCAAAATATGGTCTTAAATTGAAGGTGGTCTTAAAATAGAGAGATATTTATACTGAAAATATACAAGTGGTGTTACTGATATCCGGTCTTAAAATGCAGGGAATTGTTAAATAGAGGGGTCTTAAATCGCAGGGACCACTGTACTGGCAGTCTAACCTTTATGTATCATGTGTATCATACATGTACATGTTACTGGAATAATATAAGCTTTCTGTGACAATTTCATCCGACGATTGCTTGTCTGTGATAACTATATAAATGCTCAGACGTACTAGATGTTTACTACAGCTGTACATTTACAGTTTATTTTCGTTGTACTCTATAAACTGTTTTCTTTGTGGTCCGTTCATTGATGCCAGTTGTGAGAATTTTCAAGTCACATAGGAATTACATGGAAATGAAATGTCGTCTAGGTTGTCATGAATGTCTTGACTCTTAAAAAAGTCTTTGAAAGTTATACAGATTTCAAGTGTGTAAATGTTTTTTTTCATGTCTATATTGTTAATCTTAAATATATGTGCCAATGAAGTTTACGAGGTGGTATACAACTTTACCATGTAACAATGGATTATTCTATGATTATATGTATTTTTCTGCATAATAGAGAAATGCTTGCAAAGCTTTATACACGTGTTGTAAGTGCATGAAGATCTTTCCACTGGCATTATTTTTGTAGGTCTTTCAGATTTTACCTGGTTCTCTGGTTAAACTGTTCAGGGACAGCATTGGGCTGACTGTGGATAGCTAGTGTGTTTCCGATTTGCTGCTTTCACTGTATCATTGCATTGCTAGTACCCCCGTCCCCCGGTACATTTACTTCAATTTCTAAAGTTTCTGCACATTCCTCTGGCAGTATTCCACTGCATTGTGCATTTTGTATGACTTGTGCTTGTTTCTGAATGTGGAAAGACCATTTTGCATTTTGTGTTGTTTTTGGCTTTTTGCACTGGCCAACATCATTATCTTGTCAGGCAAAGGAGGATACAATAGATGCTCTCTTGAAAACATTTTGAAATTGTCAACCATTTTGTTTTGATATAGTTCTGGCAAAAATGAGCGCTGAGTTTGTGTATTTAGCTTTGAAGTTGAATACCAATATACCGTATATATAGTGCATGTAGTAGTACTATTGACCATTATTTATAGCCCTATATTTATAGGCAGGCTATGTGTAGAAAGCCGCTTTTCCTGTAGTCAGTTATACTAGTATTTATGGTGGGGGCTATACTCCCGAGCGGAATCATTTTATCGTGGAAGACTTTTGTTTTGTTAAATCTGTGCGTAACTACAAAGCAAACGAAAGTTGGTTAAATATTTTGTCACGGCACGATCAATTTCATCACTGTTGGTGCTGGTCTTGTGTTTTGGACTCCACAGTCTGTTGTGATGCACAATTTGTGATGGTGCTGGTTTAAGTGGAAAATAAAACCGTGCGTTACTATACAACTGTGTTGTGTTGAAACTTGTGAAATTCAGCTTTTATATTTAACAAATCCTCAAAGGTAGGCCCAATATGCACTGCCCTGCAGAGGGACGCCTAATTAATTTTCACAGTCTCTCAAGTGTCCCTAGTGTAAATTTGACAAATATAATACAACCCCCCTGACAGTTTTGACACAGCATTCAGTTTATTTACATAATTATATACATACAAAATGCAGCAAATGCAATGCTTGCTAGTTGTTCCTACAGGTCATACTCTGATCTTAAATATGCATGCCGGTAGTTCATCAACTGGCTACAAGCCTCGCCCAGAGTTATCACAGTCAGTTTGGGATGGAAACTTGGCCATCCTACAATTTTCAAAGACTCTTCCCCCCTTCCTCCCCCCCCCCTCCCATCTCCAGCCAGTTTTTATTCCACTGCCATAGCATGCTCTTCACCTTCATCGTCTCGACACTTCGAGTTGACCAACTCGCGCCGTATCTCAGGTGTGATCTGCGAGTGGGTGTGAGCCCGGAGGAGTTCCATGAGAGCCTCTTTCTGCTCGGATGAGATGTCCTCTTTATATCTCTGGGCAAACACCAGCAGACACTGGTGCCACAGGACGGGTAACTCCCGACGGTCCGTAGTGAACCTGCAACGAATAGTGTAAACACATCGGCTATCCACTGCTAACAATAAAATCAACACTGACAGTAGATGATAATACATGTAGATGTAGATTGGTGGAAGTATATCATAGTCGAAATATTGACGAAAATTTTACAAATTTCTTTCATTAGCACAGTTATGCTGTATAGGTTTTCTGCGTTTGGCCCGTTACAATATTTCCCACTATATTTGCATACAGATTGTAGCCACATTAGTGAAAGTGAGATATAAATACATTCAAGGTATTACTATTGTGGTCACTGCTAAGGCAAAGATATTTGGTCACAATATTGGGGTGGATTCACAAGACAGTAGACACTAGCTAGTAGCCACAAAAGCGGGACAACTATACCCTATTAAACGTGCATTTTCTGTTCAGCAGAACAATCTGTTATTTTATTATCAGAGCTCTCAACATGCTAGAAAATTTATAAAACCGAGACACACATAAAAAATTCAGACATGGAATTTTGCAGACCTTAGAAAATGAAACACGACTGCGTCCACCACCCGGAAAGGGAGAGCGTATTTCTTATCCAGCAGCGTCTTCAGGAAGATGCTGTTGGCTCCATTGTAGTCCATCTCTGCAATTTTTAAAATGGCTGCCGCTGAGTGTAGCATGGGGATTGAACACTTGGCGAGAATGCTGGCTACGATGATTGCCTCTCTCAGGGTGCACGTTCCTGACTGAAACCAGATGTAAGATGATTTATCATGTTTATGCAGATTATCTTTTGAATAAAGTTTGTTCTGTTAAAAGTTGCCATAAGTCATAAACCAAGAAACATCTTAAGTGAAATATTATAAATATTATATAATATGTATAATATTTTATATTATATATAATATTGGTACCTGAAAATGGATGTACACCTTGGGAGGAGTTATCAAAATTACTTAAGTGTACTTTTTTATAATCTGATTTAAAATGAAAACTTAAGACTTAAGGGGCAGCCTGGATGTAAGGATCCAATCACACCATAGAGCACCTGACTGAAGTTGAGAACTTAACCTGAAAATTCCTATGTTACCGGTAAATCAATTTCTCCTGTGGCAGCTAAACCAGAGTAGCAGAAGTAATAAGACAAAGATCATTTAGGCAGACCGGACCATACGTTTACTGTAGATGTGTAACCCCGCACCTTCCCTTACCTCACACAGGGGCAGCAGGATACCCTTGAAGAAGGCAGCCGGTTTGAACAAGGACTTCTGCAGTGCCGAGTACAGGTGGTAATTCAAACGCTTGTATTCTGTGATGTCATCTCGTATCCGTGGTAACAATACCAGGTTGAAAAATCTGCAAGACAAGCAAGATATCGCGCATTATTTATACTGGTAAACAGCAGTCCTATACTAAGGCTGTCTCCATATACTGCTTGGGACATCAGATGGCGTATATTAGTAAAGTTGGCCTGCTAAGTCTTGTCGGATTGGACTACAGTAAGAAGCTGAAAGCATCCTGCTGTGTGCTATTTTAAATATACCGGTAGTCGGATCAATACAGATTGTATACATAATGGTGAAACAAGACAGAGACAACCAACCCATAATATCCCAGTTATAATTTTAATTGATGTTGTCACTGCAAAGCACTATCTACCGGATGCTTCAGAACACCAGCTGGAGCATCCTTAACTTTGCTTTCCTGGCTTTCTAAACTTCATTCTTTACCTGGCATTCATTTCTGATGTAGGCAATACAAAATTGCACTTTAGTAATGGTGTACAAAAATGTTTGTCATGCTTTAACAGTCATAAAGTCACCCAACTGACCGTTGTGCCATCTTTGCATTGAGGTTGGAGGCGAATATCCGCGTGGCCTGGTACATAGCAGCCGCTGTCCACATCTCTGGCTCGGTCAGGTACAAAATCTGTATCGGAACAAGTACAATGGTACAACTATACTTTAACTTATCGATGGATATTTATAATGACAATATAAACATGGGGTCACTGATGGCTGGTCGTACCAGCTACTATAGCAGGAAGTCGTGGTCTTTAATTGAAGGGACAATTGGACATGTAGAACAAAGCCTGAGAGAGCTCTGATCCAGTGACCTTGCAAATGTGTATTAGACACAATCCACAGTCTGGGACCTAATTAAGTGGTCTTATAATCAATGTGGTCTTAAAATAAAGGGTCGTAATACCGAGGTGCCACTGTTCAGGTACAATGCATCATTTCCTGTATGAATATGCACTTTCAAGCTGTGTAGATCCATCTCTTTGTTGTAACATCAACATTGTTACAATGTGTATGCTGTAACCTCCCCTCCCACACAGTCTACTATGGACCACCGGTGTGTACCTGTTCCCAGTTAGCCAGGCTAGGGATAATCTTGAAAGCCTTGGGCAGTTTGCCACTGCGGTATTTCTGGAGGATGTCCCGGATGCTGCGATACATGGTGACGACTCGGTCGTCCAGCTCCTTCATTTGTACACTGGCATTGTCTGGAATGAGTTAACACTGCACGTCAGTATAAAGAAGGTACTACATGGATGCTGAAGTCTGTGGTTACAGACATGGAAAATGGGACACATGGCCAGAGAAGTGCCAGGAGATTTAAAGCATTGTAAATAAAGTAAATGAACCTGTCACCAAAGACCACCTGTCTTGAGATGTTACATTTGTATGGCCCATGGGTAGTCTTTCAAGACATGTTCTACAGTAATATTTTCCCTGTGATGCTATCGGCAACTATACATGCAGTACTAATTATGATAATCAGTGCGACACTGAAGCGCCACCTACCTGACATTTGGGACTGTATCTCTGTCTTCTTCTCTGTAATTTTCTCCTGGATAATGTCTGCCAGTGTACGGCGAACTGGTGCATCCTGGGACATGAATGCTGCCAGTGCCTTCTCATCCTCCTCCGCTACTTCCTAATGGTGTAACCATGGTAACATCATAGTGGTTACAGTCTGCCCAGTTACTGATCCTTATCATTGATTGACAGAGTGGTAAAACCTGCACAACAAACACTATCATGTCAATCTACATTGCACTTAGTATCTTAGCAGATATCTCAAGATGCATACATATTTTTTTTTCAAGATGCATACATATTTTTTAAAACAGATACACACTGGATAGATATTCTTTTTGCACAGTAATTTTGTGTCCTTTTGTATGCAATTACAACCAACTACATTCAATTATGCATGCTGGCTTTTTGCCTTTCTTTCAGGTGATTTCTTGTACATGTAACTGCTGTACTGCTGGAGTTATTGAAAATACTTAAGTCTAACTTTTGACTTAAGTCACAGCTCCAACTGGTGACTTATGCCAAAAATTAGACTAAGTAGTACATGTGTAAGTACTTTCAAAATTTCCAGCCCAGGATACACATGTATTAAAGATAAGGAATAACATCTTACAATTGGTTCATAGTCCTGATATCCTCGCAGATCCTCCTCCTCCTCCTCCTCTTCATCTTCTTCCTCAGAATCTGCCTTGGCTCTGGCTGACCTGGCCCCCAGACTGACGACCTTTGGCCTGACCTGCTTCTCTCTGAAATACATAACCAGGTTAGACAATGTTAGAGATGACAGTGGATAGAGTGGAAGTGAACACAGCCTTAAGAACAATTTCATTTATACATGTATAATGCTAGAAAAATTATGTTCAAGCCATTTTTATCTTCCCATATGTCTACCAGCAGATGTACGTGTATTATGAGTTTTATAGCGATTTTTATGTTGTGATCTTTTGTATAGAGTGCTGTGAAATCTTCAATGACACCACCCTTATATTCTCAATATAAATATCCCTTCATTTAAGACCACCTTTAATAAAAGACAATTTTCTGGCCGAATGGGTGGTCTTAAAATGCAGGGACCACTGTAGCACATACTGGATGACCAACAGTTACACACCAACTTTCCATTTTGTTCGAGAATTCATTTTTTTTCAAAGATAAATGTTAAAGATAATTTTAAGACCACCTTAGATTAAAATCAGCTTTAATAGTTTTGACCTTGGGTGGTTTTCATTCTAGGATTCTCTTGTACACTGTAGTAGTGTTCTCACCATAATTTATGTGATAAAAGAAAACTGTAATTGAAAGATTTAGTACCAGACTCAGTTGACTGACATACCCCGAGGTTCCATGTTCCTCCTGTAACTCTTCCTGTTGCCTCCGCGCCTGCTCCAAGATTTTCCGTGAAAGCTTCTCATCTACAAACTGAAGCGGAGAAGAGCGGAAATGCAAAACACAAACACAAAGATAAAACTTATAGTATGCATATACAGTGAAACTTGTACATAAAGACCACCCTAGGGACCAACAAAATGTGGTTCTTACTCACAGGTGGTCTTTATATGCAGGATTGATAACATGGAAAGTATACCCCTGGGGATACAATGGTCTTTAGTGCAGGTTTGACTGTATATTGCTTCCTGTGATTTAAGACCTTGCCATTTTAACATTACCTGTATTTTTTAAGACTGGCCATTTGTGACATGATTTGTGATACCAATTGTTTTTTGGAATATAAATATCTTTCAATTTTAAGACCACATCCAATAGGAGGGACTCGAAATACTAGTTGCGTCATCTGGTGTCCTGAAATTATAGCATTTTTTTACTACAAGACAATGCAAAATGTTGCATGATGTTCGGAAAATAACCAAAACTAATGGCGTTCTTGACATCATAAACAATTGAGTACTTAAACTGCCGAGACTGGCTACTTTGATTTGCATAAAAAAATTGACTTAGTTTGACTCTTAATTTTATGACAAAGCGTTAAAATGAAGTCAACATATGACAAACTGTGCAGATCATATAAAATACAGACCAAATAAAAGAAGCACATCGTTCAAAGATTGATTTTAAAATTATCAGTATGGTTTCTAAGGGCTTGCCCTGACGACAGACGGCGCCCCTTGCAGAAGTCTACAGAAGCTTATTACGAATTCCTCGAATTAAAAGACATTATTCTGGCTGACTGGGAGGGATGCACAGTGAGACTTGTATAAGACTACCCTAGGGACCAACCGCATGTGGTCCCTATACACAGGTTTATATGCAGGTTCCATAACATAGAACTATACCACTGGGGACCTGTAAAATGTGATATTAATAAGCAGGTGGTCTTTATCTGCAGGTGGTCTTTAGAGAAAGTTTGACTATATTTAGTAGAGTTGAAGATCACAGTTGCAGGCTCTTAAGCACTGTAGTCTACAGTGAGTGGAGTGTGCCATTGTTAATGTCTGGCGAGCATAAAGAAATAACTGTAAGTGTAAACCGAGTTTACAGTTACACTACTACTACACCAGTACATTGAAATGTGACTGCCATGCTCCCTCAAGTTAAAGTAGCAGTGTAGCCGAGAGCGGGGATTGGATATTCCATGTACAGTGATGTAGATACATGCACACCATATATCTATGTTCACTTTCCTTGTCAGGTTTCTTTGTGTTACAGGTACAGTTGGGGGGGGGGGGGGGGGGGGGGGGGGGGGGGGGGGGGGGGGGGGGGGGGGGGGGGGGGGGGGGGG
>JAAUYG010005920.1_pt1 | contig 18476 bp, 8 predicted proteins | sample 7278091 | NCBI WGS metagenome assembly JAAUYG01 (sample SAMN14350201, study PRJNA611818) | marine sediment metagenome | isolation source: surface marine sediment (0.6m) | place: French Polynesia: Moorea | collected 2018-08
ATGATGACGACTATGATGATGATGATGATGATGATGATGATGATGATGATGATGATGATGATGATGATGGTGGTGATGGTGGTGGTGGTGGTGGTGGTGGTGGTGGTGATGGTGGTGCTGGCGCCTACGACGCCTACATGTACGTTTTCAGAACCCCGAGAGCCGCCATCCAGGACATGACATGCTGTATGAGTATGACAGCAATCTTAGCGATGATCCTGAGAGTGTCCTCATGCACTGTCTTGGACATTGGCGCCTGACGCCACTCTTTCATGACTTGGTGTTTCATCCTAAAATTGTAGTAAGTAAATATGTATGTATATTGTATATCGCTGTTTTATAGCTTTGGTGTGCTTGTAGGGTTGTTTCATAGCACAAGTTCAAGACATAAAATAAAATGGAATCCAATATTTTAAGCACCATTTGAGCCAGAACCCGGCTGTGATCTTTAAGGGTTATCGCTATGATATCATGGATATAGATAACATGAAAACCAATAATTTTAAGCGCCATTTTAAGCCAATATCGCGGCCATAGCGACAAGGGAGGATCCAATAATTTAAGCACTATTTAAGCACCAGAAGCCACCATCCTGCCCATATTGAGAACATAAAATACAATAGTTTTAAACACCATTTGAAACAGCCACAGGGGACACACTTATTGAAACTTAAAAAGAATTGTATTCGACATTTTCACAATCTCTGCAGGAACTCTGTTCTCAACTGGTATCTGAGGGAGAAGAAACAGCCGTAAGGTTCTTCCACGATCAACTGTTCGCTAAGCCTGCTGGACACGGTGGGGTTGTTGCCTGGTGTGAAACTTCGAACTTTTCTCACAACCAAATTCTTTCTATGGCTTTTATCTCCCTCACACCTTCTTTCTTAATTCCTGTGTCTGCAACACTGCATGGAGCCCTTTATCTTTTAACAAAACATACTCAAGTGGTTTTATGTGAAACCCTGGATCTGGGTAAAGAGATGCCTGCATAATTAAGTGCTTTTAACATGTTGAATATCACCATAGATAAATATATTGATCCTATGTTCTAAATCTCCGGTTCTGTTAACGAAACCAATGCAAAGTGGACTGGTATAATTATGTTGTAATGCGCTGCCTACCATCATGACCTCATGCAAAAGGGCAACTTTGCGTCCGTACCAATTTGCCCCCAACACGCAATTCTTACCAGATGCTATATACACATGCTTATAGAACCATTGAGATAAAAAAATACTTCATTTAAGATTTTCTCTGTTACGTAGGCACCAGGATTACTCCTACTGGACAAGAACACAGCCCTGCAAACACGTCACGGTGAGTAAGACAGGAAGGCCAAAATGCACTTAGTAACTACAGCATGTATGGGTGGTATGGGTATGTATGGGGAAAGCGATACAAGCTACTGATGCACTATAAAACAAAGGTATGTTTTTCCCCTTGTAAATTGCATTATAGAAAACTTATACTTATTTCCAGGTTCACATTGCTCTGGATGACCAGACAGCAGAAAATGGGGGTCTACAGTATATACCTGGATCTCACAGGTGTGACCGATGTGTGTCGTCGGATAAACCCCGCCTCATACTCAAAAAGCACCGTGTGGTATACTATAGGGAGTTGTTAGTCATATTAAACTGTTTAACAGATAAATATGAAAATATGAGTGGGTTTATATTCAATTTGACTTTGCTTTAACTGAATAGTTGGTTTGGGTTCTTCAGACACGGTTTACTAGCTATTGTATTAATTAGCTACAATGCAAGCAATAACAATGACTCTATTCCTTATAGGAAAAAAGACTGAAATTATGTTAATGCTTTAAATTTGTCCTTTCAAGATCACTCAATGGCAAATAATGAGATGGCTTGACTCTTTGTATAAAATTACATTGCATTCCAATAGCAATACAGAAGTCCCTCTCTAATAGGGATACATTTTTCTGCTAAACCCTTCTGAACCTTGATTGGAGAGGTGACCTTTGGTGAGAGGGTGCATCACAGATACTTGCTACCTAAAATCCGTTTTCTTTGTAGAGGGGTATTTTCTCTAGGGAGTGTCCTTTAAGAAAGTGACTACTGTACATGCCCCAACGATGCTTCGTTTCTGGGATAGGAAGTGCTAAAAGTACGGATTACCTTAAAATTGTCACTGCAGACAAACATCTCTGTTCGATGAGGAGCACATGCACAACCTCACAGAATGAAACAGAAACCCAGGCTGGCAAAGCCGCGGATGGGTGTTTTAAAAATATATATCCAATCTTCCCAAACCATGACGAAAGTCATACTATAAGTGCTATCAGGTAAGCACGCCATGACACCTTCTATAATTTATTCGTGCCCTACAATGAGCACTAGAAAGTTCCATACTGATGCTTCCCGTGTGGCAACAGATCATGACGAACTGAGGAGGCTCAGAGAGGATGTATGTGTGTTGTTTTGCTGAGGCCATTTCTGGTCGCAACATTTTTTAAGGTAGGAAACATAACATCCATTTTGGGGGGCTGTTTCCAGATGGCATAGAAATGGAGAGCCGTTTCCAGTTATTGACACAAAATTCAAGGATATGGAAGGAATGAAGGTAGGGCATTTGTAACTGTTTAAAATCTAGGTTGCAACGCTTTTTTGGAAATTCCTTAATGACAGCCACCTAACACCTTATCATCATTCTCATGGTGTAATAAATAAAGCCACGTCAGAATTGAACCAATACTTTATTGGTTTAGAGTGAAGACCACCTCAGAATTAAGACTGCTTACGCCTGAATTATTGATGCTCTTAATTTCGAGGAACTACTATAAGACTATATATAATATTATACGTCAGTTAATTTCGTTCCCACGCTCACTAACAACCATTGACAGCATCAGATGTAGGAAAATGATAATGTAGATGATTACAACACGTGATATTAGTTCAACAAAAATACATTGCCGATCTACTTCATAGAACTGGGGGTGGGGTGGGGTGGGGTGGGTGGGGTAGAGGAACGTGTAAAAGAGAATGTGAGTTGCTCTTCGGCAACATTTAAGTTCCTTATTTAAAGAGAACAAAACATGCAAAACTACATTGTGTAGTTTGAATTTTAACACTCCGGCTGAATGGCACGCTGTTCAATATAGGGACACAAAAGAATGTAAAGGAGAAGTGTTTAACCCTGTCGATTAATATAATATACCACGGGTACTAAGTCGTAACGCTGGTCAAGAAAACGGCGTCTGTCTCTTTATACTATAGGCTTTGCTATCAGACGAGGAGAGAAGAGCGTTCAGCCCCGTCCATGCCAACCTGAAGAAAGGTGAAGTCAGCTTCCATCATGCCATGACGATTCACGGCTCGTTTGGAAACAAGTATGTGAATATTTCTGCACTTTATGAAGCAATGCCAAACATATTTTTCACCGACTCTGTGTCCACCTGATATTACCTAGAATGGATTAAGAAGCGTGTCTTGCGTGTGATTCTGCTACATGTAGGTCTGATAAGCCTCGACGTGCTGCGGTGCTGAACTATTTCGCCGACGGTGTTTGGTCTAACAGCAGCGACAACTTGCTTGTTGCAAGAGACCGGGACATAAGCAACGGGCTGTTTGAAGCTGCACGCATCCCAGCGGTAACTTAACTACTGGAAATAGTACAGAAATTAGCAAAGAAGAATCTTGGATAACATTAGACACAGTGAGCCTTAAGATGACAGCTGACGAAAATAGCGGCTTCAATTGCCATACTATTCTGGAGTTCACACTCCATAAGTAGGACAACAGAACAAGGATAAACTGTTCTAGGTTTTTTAAACTACATGTACTCCAAGAGTTGTTTAGCCTGCCAGAGACTAAATGACATTGCTGTACGCTGTCTACGGACTAGATGTGCATCTACGGACTAGATGGACATCTAAGGACTAGATGGACATGTACTACAGTTTGACAAAACGTAAAAGAGGTCCTGTATACATTATGTACCCTGAACGGCATAATGCAGTGACTCCATTGAAACTAGAACAGCGCATCACTTAGCTGTCTCAAGCACCGACCCCAGAGTGACGCAAATAAAAGATCTATTTGATAAATCGCCAACTCCTCTCTATTTACTTAACCGGATGTGTTAGCTGAACTATCTGTCTCTGCATGCTCTGAGCATCTTTAGAAAAGACCACTCGTATTATGAACCCCACCAATCAAGTGAAAGGCTGTACTGGTTCGATCTGTTCGTTATCTTTCCAGGGGAATAAGATGGAAGGCCAGTTTTTCCCACTTGTGTTTGATCCCAATCAGGGGAAGAAATAGATACGTGCACATTGTATTCCTGCGACGGGCACTGGATGAAGTGGATAGCTACTCCTCACGAAACCACTGTGAAGAGAGGGACAAATAAGTGAATCGCCATTGTACACAACACGCCAAGAAATAAAAGACAAAGAAGTGAATGTCCTGGGGGACAGTGATTACTCTTATATTATATTTGCTGTGGTCATTGCTGTTCCAAACTATACATCTAGTAAGAACGTCCCCAGTCTATCCAACCGATCCCCATGGTAAATTGGTACTCATGGGGGGTACATGTATATATTCCTTTTTTGACGACCTGCCAATTACACATTTTACATGTACATGTATGGCAAGGTGAACGTTCTCAACACATGACAATATGGTGTGAACATTTTTAAATGCCACTAGCGCCTAGTTATGGACAGTTAGGATTCTTTTCCAACGAACTCTCATTTTACTGGTTTCATTTGACTGTCTCCAAAGTCGAGAAAATGTAGAAGTCAAATATGGCGATTATTACAGTCCCTGTACGGATATGTGCACATCATTACAATTCCTGTGCCAACATGCATACATCATTACAGACCCTATACGGATTATGTATGCATCATTACAATTGTGTGGGCAGGTGCCACCGTGGCCAAGGTGCTAGCTGTACCAGCAAACCTTTCTTGTTAGACCGGTTATCTTGCAGTTCTATTGTATATTGGGACTTCAGGACTTGGGTACAATCTGTCACTTGGGGAGTCGACTGTCCTCACTCAAAACTAGTCTAATTTTCCACTGGTGTTTTACAAGCGGCCGTTTTACAACAACTAAGGCTACCTTTATCACTTTATATCACCACTTGATTTGGTCCCAAAGTGCAATCTTGTGTGCTATTGAACCTTCGTGGCCAAGTATGACAACAGTTCTATGGTCCCATGGGTGGTCTTCAATAAAGTGATCCTGTTTTGGCAATTAAACATGTTCTTTTGGTGCCCATCTTCTGTTAAATATTAGTCCTATCTGTCTGTGGTGAATAAACTCAATTTGCACATTCACCAGCAGGCACTAATGTTGACTATAAACCCTACCAAGCCAAGTCATATACATGTAATCTCGATATCTTCAAGAATAGGAAACTCAATACAGATGTTTTTCATATTATTTTAATACCATTGATACCTGCAATGCGCAAAAAGAGGCTACATACATAGCCTTGATAGCTGCACACAATAAAATGTATGTCACAATAAAATGTCAGAGATATTGACATGGCGCACCGATATTGAGTGATAAATTTACCATGTTATAGCATGACAGCGTAGGGAACAAAGGTTGGAACATATGTTTGATATGTTATATCTGAAATAAGTGCAGATATACATGTATATGTGATAGTCTCAAATATATGTAATACATGTACACTTTGAACAAACATCAATATCTATATTGCTTTGCAATACAAGGCTATGGAATTGTACTGAAACTACAATAGTTTAACATATCATGCATGCACTGGCATGTACAGATACTTGGGCAGATAGGCAAATATAATGGAGACGAATGTATTAGTGTGTTTGAGCTCCAGCCATGACCCTCGAGTCGTTTCCACACACAGTCACACTTCATATGCCGCATGTATGAGCAGTAATGCAATACACTTAAATTTACAAATGCTTTAATGTATGGTTACATGTACAATGTACATGTAGGTAGCACCATGTACCTGGTAATATCCCTTTATTCACATTTAGCAAGCAGGTAAATAAAAGTAACCTCGAGACTAAGAGGACATGAATCGCGGTTTATCTAATAAACACCAGCGCATAAAGCTGTTCTTGTAAATTCCACCCATTTTATATCAGTTTTCAGAGAATGTGACCAACACATAGTTAAGACTATACTTTGAGATCAACGATTGGCCATCTTAATTCTTAAATCTAGTCTCATTATACACATGAATGTTGATAGTTCTCCATGCAAATTAGGAGTCCTTCATTGTGACAGTTTGAAATTCCCTCTATTTTAAGACTACCCATCTCAAAGGCATGTGTTAGTATTCAATACTACTAGATGTAGGAAGTACTAGAAGGGGGAATGCAGCTGTACTCTAAGATCTCACTTTGCGTGACCCCTGAATGGTCAAAAAAAAGGTTGCACTTAAACATTCCTCTTATTGCTCATCAGATTCTTAATAGGCAGTACATGTATTTTAAACCCCTTGGCGGGAAAATTTTCCGAAGATACCCGAAAGAAGGGTAAAGGCGCGAAAACAGGGGCATATCATGATTGGCAGAGCTTTTATTTGTCGCAATATGATTGGCTTAAGGGTATTCATATCACCAAGGTAGTTTGGCTTCCGAATGAAACCGATTATGCATACTGCGAATTTGTGGCACCAAATACAATGTACTTACTATTCTGTGGAAAAGATTAATGAAGTTTTTACGGACATCTCATTACAATTGTACAAACAGGTGCAGTGTTTCACCGTCCCATCTTTTCTTTCTTCTTAGCTCTTTGATCTTGCAGTTGTTCTACAATGTGTTGTACATTGGGGGATCAGGACTTTTGTACACAAAGCTGTAAATATACAGTGTACTTTGGGGAGTCCACAGTCTTCAGTCAAAATTCCATGCTTACACCTTGCTTTACCAGGAAAGGAAAACTGTTTGTTCTTAGGTTCTACTAGTACACTAGTGCATGAACTTGCTGATATGGGCCACAGAGTTAACAATACAGAACCACCATTTTCCCCAAGGCAGGATACACAGTGGAACCAACAAACTTAAGACCATCCATACATCCTAGTCAAGGCCAAACTTGGTTCCAAGCCTGTTTCAATTCTGAAACAACATTTTACTAATGATGCTTATATGGGTAACTTTGATCATTCATAAAAGTGGTCTTAATTCTGGGATGGTCCTATTTCCGGGGTGGTCTCTACATTACAGCATATTGTCTGTTACAAGACATTGAAAACTGATGTGTTATTCTTTCTTTAATTTCATTTTTTCGCCACAACTACCAGGTACCAGTTAAAGAAAAAACACTTTCATTAGTTGAAGTAGCGCCACAAAGAAAAAACAAAAAAACAAAACAAAACAAAACAGACTTGTGCATCAACAGCTATGGATAAACAACTATTGGCTCCATGCTGGAAACCCATCAGTGACCTAGCAGAGGAACTATAAACCATTACCAGCACTTTTTTGCTTTGGTGCTGAAGGAACCAACACAAGATTGAACACATCATAGTGTAAATTATGGGCTCATGCTTCCAATCTAGATACATGTAAGACCACTTGACTTCTACAATTATCAACTAATCGCATGTTTGCTTAAAATGTTCTCGGCCTCTAGTCTGGCATTCCATATGCAATCGTTGACACTGACACCTTTGTAGGAAGCCCCCACAAGCTGGAGGGGTAGGTTGTTGTTGGTCACATAGCTCCAGATAGAATCCAGGACCTTACTGTGGCCAACCACGTACTGGGCTATGCAATCCTGCAACAACAGGACAAGATTTACAAGTACATGTAGTGGAGGGTATCATTGGAAAGAAACTCATTGCACATATATTACATGTACATAGTACTGTTAGGTTATTTTTCAAATATTAGCACAGTCACAATGTTGTAGATTTAAGCAGCAACAGCATACTTGGCACACTTTGCATAATTGATTTATAGGTGTCATTTACATGATTTATGCTTTGTAAATTGTATGACTTGTTAGACTGACAGTTTCATATATGGTATGTAGATTCTACTACATTTGTAGCTCTACTACTACTACTACATGTATCTCTATTACTAATAGCTGATTACTACTACTACTACTACTACTACTACTACTACTACTACTACTACTACTACTACTACTACTACCACCACCACCACTACTACTACTAGTACTACTACTACTACTACTACTACTACTACTACTACTACGTTAAGTACATTTATATAGATACAATCTATATGCCTGTAATACAAAAGTCTATGTAAAAAATTGTGTTAAAATCAAGAGTCTTCAATCATGCATCCAACTGGAAGTGTGGCATTTAAGAAGGGAGGCTTCCACGAAAGATTTTATTAAACACAAAACCCATTTTCAGACCCTGCGTCATGTTTGACACTGAAGACACCAGTGAATGTGCAAATATACAAATATAATTCAATTTATTCCTCTATGTTTTCGAACTGATAATAGCTAAATTCTAAGAAAAGTCTCGGTACAACCTTCCCAAGTGCCTGTCTACTTAACTACAATAAAATGTAAATCCAAATGCTTAAATTAAAAAAAAAAATAATAATTTAGCGGGTCATTATGTCGGCAGCAGCCATAGCAGCAGCAATCATATAAGGAAAGATCTTGTTTACAAAAGATCTTGGTTTACCACTGATAAGGCCTACCTTCTGGATATTGGTGATGACTCTGAATGGTTTTTGATCTATGCCCAGGTGGTCTCTGATCGTGTCCTGCGCCAACTCTGCTAGTGTCTCAGGTTTGCACTCCTGTTTGTTACCGAACAGCGACTCAAACCAAGCTCCTCCCATCATGCACTGCAAAAATGAACACATCACCACACTAGCATGAAATAAAATTTTTCAATTCTGTTTCGCAACATATTACCTCCAGTTTTCCCAGTTAGATAGATAGATAGTTTATTCACACTTTCATGATCTAAGACAATAACAACTGCAAAATTATATTTCTTAATTTCCAGTAACACAAACGTACCAGCCCATTAGAACATGTACCTCATGCACTCTGTGCACTTGTAAAATATAGATGTATATGCAGGTGCATCACAAAGATGGAACATGTCCAGTTTACCGTTATTCTAGTGGACTTCCTATCTTTCCCGTTGTGCCCATCGAATATGCAGGATTCGTAGAGCACCCCGAGAACCTTGCTTGGTTCAGTAGATGGCACCAGATGTCCAAATCCCTGGGAAGACAGATAAATATCCTTCTCCATCACAACATTAAGATGAAGACATGACATGCTATCGCACATCCCACACACCCCTCCCCGACAATGCTGATCCAAACGGACTGCTGTACTGCAGTAATCCCTGTAACAATGGTCTTCCATTTTCAGACTTCCCTTTATTTAAGACTAGTCATCTCTAACACCTTCCTTTATACTGGTATTTTCAAAACAAAATATCCTTCAACTTAAAGCCACATTCTTTTCCGGCTGAACGGGTGGTATTAAAATGCAGGGACCACTGTACGTAAGTACATACACACCTGCGTATCATTTGTCGCTATAAAGGAATGCAACTAGACCAAACTAATGTGCAGAAGTTTTCCCTAGCTGGAACACATTTCACGCATCTCTACTTGTTGGCAATCCTTCTGTTTGAAAACTCCTCTTGGTGCAAGATGTAAAATATTGCATCTCCCTCTCTCTCTCTCTCTCTCTTTCTCTCTCTCTCTCTCTCTCTCTCTCTCTCTCTCTCCTCTATTTCTGTCTTACCTGGTTTGGAAGAATCTCGCCATCATACTGAAGGTTCACCACCCCTACAGTGACCAGTGGAATCTTCCGTAGATTCTCAGCCAACAAACCGTGCTGTTTTTCAACAAGGTTAGCCAGATCTAAGCAGACAGGGGTACCAAACCAGATTAACACAGAATGAGACAAAATACAAGTAATTATTGAGAGTAATTATACTCTCAATACAGCAAAACAACTATTACTCTCAACACGGCATACAGCAAAACAGTTTCTCTCAACACAACATACAGCAAAATAACTCATCAACATGACCAAAGACTCATCTCATTTAGTGGCTATGGATTGCATTTATATCGGAGATGCAAACCTATAATATCAGAACAAGAAAAAGCAAATCTGAAGATTGGAAAAACTACATATATCCTAAATTTTTTCTTCAACAATCGGATAAAATAGGTTTCTTTACATCGGGTATCATCTTATATGACCACATATGATCTTAGCATTCTCAGTAAGAGCTAAACAATATTTTCCACACAAGTCAAACTACCAGAGGATCGTACAAGTCAATTCTGCCTAGTTGATCACTGCCATATATCATGTATATCTTTATTACATGTAGCTACAACCTCTCCATGTTATACATAGGAGATGTGTGGTTTCTAATGATGATACAATTCAATGAGCAACTTTAGACTGAAGACAATATAGGCATTGCATATTGGTAAGGGAGTTGTGGCCTTAAAAAATTGGCAAAACTTTATTTTTTACATAACGCAGAGGGGAATCACCCCCAAACCACAAGTGTATCAAAGCCATTGCGACCGTGACCTTTAGTCTTTCAAACAGGATAACACTGTACATTGTACCTATGCATTTGGTAAACAACAGAAACTTTGCTTCCTTACATGAAACTTTGCTCTTTCCAGAAACTTTCCAGAAACTTTGCTTCCTTACTTTGCCCCCTTATGTTTACAATGCAAACAACAGAAACTTTGCTCATTTAAATGTTTTGAGCAGTGTATCTTCATTGTTTATCTTGTATATTTATCTTCCTGTGCAAAACACAATTCATTTGCACATGGTTTAAGCTTACCCTTGGCTTGCACCGAGCTGACTACGAGGTCAAAATCTTCTTCCTGGTCGCCCCATTTTACCTGTGTGATATTAAAATAAAGTTTCGCTTGAAATAAAGCTTCATGATATGCAATGGGACCTCAGAATTATACACGAGACCTGGAACAACCACTGTTATAAATTGGTCATAACTTTTGAAGCCATTTTATTTCTGAGAATATAAAACACTAGAAATGCTGTTTTTGGTACCGTTTGAGACATGGGAGGGGGGTCTTTATATTCCGAGGTGGTCTTAATTCTGAGGAGGTGGAAAAGATAAGGTCCTACCAATTATGTATTACAGCAGTATGCTCAATGCTTAATAATGTCCGTGATACATGACCATGTACAAATGTGTACAGTACATTCTCGCAGGAATACAATGATTTTTACCAGAGTTTACCAGGCCTGCTCATTGTACACGAGTGTCCATTATCCACAAGAATCTAAGGCACTCATTTAGACAACTTCTGAGGCCTGCCTACTATGAGTTACTAAGCAAACTGGAATATTTGGCAGGTACAAGTTTCATAATATACACATGAAAAGTGTAAGTTTGCATATACATGTACTTAATCACTGGTTCTCTGTCAAGAAAAAAATTTGTACAAAAGACAGTAAAACCTGTCTTGAGAGACCACTGTCCTGAAGGACCCCTATTTTGGGGCCGAAAATAATATATTTCAATGTAAGCGAACCTGTTACCAAATACCCGTCTTGAGAGACCATATTTTTATGGCCAACAGCATGAACAGGGGTGATCCTTCAAGACAAGTTCTACTGTATGATGTAGATCTTTTCAACACACTGTTTCACTATCTGATTAAAACACATAGTGATGCCACCCTAACACATAGTTATTGCACCCTAACACACAGCTATGCCACCCTAACACATAGTTATGGCACCCTAACACACAGCGATGCCACCCTAACCTTGACTTTATCCCCAGAGAAGTCCAGTCCAGTACAAGGAGCCTGTGTATGGACCTCCACGTTGGCTCTCTCCCGGATTCGCTCAGCCATAGCCTGCGGTAGCTGCTGCAGGCCATGCTTCAGTGACCACATTGCCCAGCGCTCATTGCGATACTTCTGAATGAGAGGGGTGGGAGGTGGCAGCTTCGCTGAAATATAAAGACATGCCTACATTATATACATGGATTTTTCTAAATCTGCAGCATATGAAAGGCCTGTTCAATTAAGCAAGGGTTTTACAGGAATAATACATGTGTAGATGCTATCGGGGGTGGGGGGTGGGATAACCATTAATGTTGGCATAACCTTATAACTGTAAGCTTTAATCCGTTATGCCATATTTATGACCAATTTTAATTTGTAGTCACCCTTAATGTCACTATCATATTCCATCAATGGTCCCTTAATATTACTTTTCCCTAGCCTTGCAAAATGCCCTTTTTTTTTCAAAAAACAAGTCAACAACTTTTGCAACGAATAGACTGTAGTATCATTGAAAACTTCTATATTTGGAAAATGGCTACCCAATGTAATGGAACCTCAGGGTTAAGACTACTCATGGGCCAAGCCAAAGTGTTTGTCTGGATGGTCTTAGTTCTGAATCAAATATTACTAGTGTGCAATGTTTGGTCAATTAATATTAAAGTTGTCGCAATTCTAGAACGGTTTTGTTTCTGGGGTGGTCTTAAATAGACATTGACACTGTACTTCCATAAAGGTAGGCAGTTACATGTATGTCTGATATCCTACCTCTTGGAGCTCTGAGAGCCCCTTTAATGACAGACCCATAAGTCTGCTCATAGTTAAAGACATCTGGGAAGCACGATTTCATACTAAGCTGACGGCAGTCCCCTGCGAATATTCCTCGGCAAAGCGGGTCAGCGGCATAATCAGCTACCTGCAGCATACATGTACAACAGTCTCATTGGCAAATAACTGAAATTGTTGTCACAGATACTAAATGCCTAACAATCATTGATATTGCTACCTGTTACAAAGGTGTTTTATCTTGCACATACAGTGAAACCTTACTCTGGATCACCTGTACTAAAAAAACATTTTTACATGCCTGAAGGTATGCTACATTTCAAAGAATTTGCATCTGCCAAAAACATTTAGAAATGATTTTTCTGCACAAGTTGCAGCTGGCTAAACAGAGCCAAGAAGCATGCATGCAACAAAGTGAAAGATGATAGACGTAACAGACCAGATTCGAACTCACGACCCATGGATCTGAAGCCATTCAACGCACACTCGAAACACATTTCGAAATGTAAGTAAGACCATGCTTATCTGGTCAAAGGAACAATTTCTCCAGTGAAGTTTCACTGTATAGGGTTCATACCATAAGGCTGCCACTACCAGCCACAAGGAGTATCAAGCAACATACATTGTACACACAATGCATTCTCAATTGCAATCTCAGTTCTGAGTTAGTTTAACTCAAGTATGCTAAGTACCAGTATACATATGTACAGAATACACAAAGATATGCTCACTTATTATGGTGTAAGTCTCAAAGTCGGGAATATTATATTTCTATTAAATTATGTTATTAGGAAAATTAATTTACAACCTATGTACAAAGTACATGTGCCAAAGCCTTAACAAACTGTCTTATGTCCTAACCTACCTCAAGTCCAAATCTTCTTGCAAAGAAGCTATGAATAGATTCATCCTCCACTTTCACGCTCTTAATGAAGGGTTCCTTCAGGCCAACCCAGGCCAAAGGACCGCTGAATGGAGGTTGCGTCTTGAGCACTGAGCCCAGGCCTACAGAAAACATGATATGCATAAGCTCACAGAAAAAGACATAAACTGTTTACAACAAGAGAAAAATCTGTTGGTCCACCAAAATGGTTAATGTACTACCCACTGTAAAATTTTAAATTGTAATATATTTAACATATACATGTAAATCATATGTATGGGTATCGCTGTGCACATTTCATGCATTTATCAGACACATTATAAACCATGTAAAATACTAATAGGATCTACATGTAGTACCAAAAGTACGATACAATTATAGTCCCTGTATTTTAAGACTGCACAATCAGCCAGAAAAAGTCATCTTAATTTGAATGTGGACCTAAAAATGGCAGAATATTTATATTGAATATATGAGTAATGCCATGAACTAAGGTAGTCTTAAAATCTCATAATTGAGGGGAGGTAAATTGCAGGGACCACTGTATATGGTATACACATGTACATAATGTATATGGTAACAGACAAAACTACAGCAGTCTGCATCACTCTTTTCGCCTTCAAAGATTCTTCCTACTTCTCTAGTACTAGTACCATGTACAGGTTCACGTTCAACTGTATACACTGAGTTTAAACCTACTGATTTCCTGTCTTATACAAAAATGTACATGTGTTTTAACTATATATAATTTATAGCAGTACTAAAACCTATATTTCCACATGTTCTCTAAAATTAGGACAAAGCTCTTCCTGAAGAGAAAAAGTTATGTTATACACTGGAGCGATCTGGACTACAGTTCATACAGTCCGTGCATGGTACATGTATCTAGGTAATCTATAGAATAGGTTAATACCACTAGGTAAGGCACATAGCTGGTTGTTGACATAGATATATCGGTTTTGAGCGGCTGGGTGCGAACGTGGAACTGGCAACACATCATTCTCCAAACCTAATTCACCCACCTGAAAAGGAATTGATCATAGCACTGCATAGCGTGTAAAGCTTCTTAACAGTCATCCACTGATTACAAAAAGAAACTATCTGTACTAGATCAGTTGCTACATTTAGTTGTTTTATTTGTTTTGTTTTGAACAAAAAAGCCAGTTCACTTGTTCATATGATCAAAAATCAGTGGGTATATAGTAGTAGTAGTGATAGTACCAGTAGTAGTAGTAGTTTAGTAGTAGCAGGACTAGTAGTAGTAGTAGTAGTAGTAGTAGTAGTAGTAGTAGTAGTAGTAGTTGTACATGTATACAGTGTTCATGGACAAAGAATTATAACATTGTATAAATATAGTACAAGCTATTAATAGAACATGAGCATGACATACTTGGCTGTGACAGTGACAACTATATCAGACTATACAGTGACAACTATATCAGACTAGCACATTGTGAGACACCGAATGTACTGGGTCATCAATGATAAAGATGACTATAATTGATAGCCCATACAGCGTTACCGTAAAGCCCTTTACCAGAAGCCTCAACTCTCCTTAGCTTCTGAGTCTGTGAGGCATGAATACACATTTACATGTACATGATGTATGCAATAAAATTTCAACATATCAGTGATACATGATGATTCGCACATAATAATTCTAAACGAAGTTTTTTTTCTGCTTACCAGTTCTAGACTGTTATATCCAGCTCTCCCAACTCCACGAATACTACGTGGGCCTGATTCAAAAACTGTGCCATCATCGAACTGACTTGTCTGGATCCAACCTCCAAGGTGTGACCCTGCTTCCAGAAGAAGAATCTGAAATAGCACATTAAGTTTCATATGTTACCTTTTATTAAGATGTAAGATCACACGTAACATGTGTAATCAAATATCAGTTTCTGGCTAGACTCCTGCACCCTCCAGTAATTTATTCCTACCTCAACACAGTACTGTTGTTAATTAGGTGTCACATCAGCTTGCAAACAAATGGGGTGGTCTTAATTGGTACTGAGTGGTAACAAAAGAATACTGTAAGTTCAGCAACGGTCGTGAGGAATAGATAGTATTTTAAACCTCATGGCGGGAAAATTTTCTGAAGATACCCAAAAGAAGGGAAAGGCGCGAAAACTGGGGCATCTCATGATTGGCGGAGCTTTCATTTGTCGCAATATGATTGGCGAAAGGGTACTCATATGACCAAAGTAGTTTGGCTTCCAAATGAAACGGATTATCCATACTGCAAATTTGTGGCGCCAAATACTCCCTATGATTTGGCAAATTTCACGACCATCTTCAAAAAGCAAAACAAATACCAGCAAACATAATTCATATACATGTACCTGAAAAATTATGTAACAAGGTCCAAGCTTAAACCATGACTATTTATATGAGCGAAAATAGTTTTACTCTCGGAAATACAAATATTTATCCCCACAAACATTACTGAATTTACAGCATGATTCATCTATGGCTTGCTCTTTGTAAATTATGGAAGGGTTTATTAGTCAAAACACGGCATGCACAGTGATCCTGGCAAGTGTTTTCCCTGTCAGAAGCTGCTAAGGTGACATCATGTGATCAGAATATCTCACATAAATACAAATCTACATGTTAGGGATGTAACGATTAATCTATGCATCTATAAATAATCAATTTGGGGAAATTTCTTAGAGCACCAAAGTATATTTTTGAAAATCAATCCACTGCTAAAACCACACAATTTCAGGCTCAACACCAGCTCACTGCACCTGACAGGAAGCTCCCAATGCATTAAATGTTGCTCTGAAAGTCACAATTTGTTATGAGCAGCACAGTGGGCATTAGCCAGTGTTGGCTATGACACCTAGTATCCTAGGTGCCTTTTAACATCAAAAATCAATAACATTTACACACAAATATTTTTTCAGGAGTTAAAAGAGAAACTGTGGTTTGCTGATGGGTGATAGTTGGAAAATTGTGCATTGTTTGTTTTCTAGGCTATATCTTATAAAGTGATGCATACTAATCATGCTAATCACCCTTAATATATGTAAATACACTGGTGATTGATCATCTAAAGATGCCACATGTTTCTGATGGCACCTAGCAGAAGTAGTACATGAAATGGTTTGGATCACCCGATTTGCATTACCATGCTATTGGGTCACCATTCCAATGATATTAATCTAAAATAAACTGCCACATTATTTTGGGGAAGAAATATGTGGTCACCCTTTAATCTTGTGGGAACTTATCTTTGGCCACATAGTAGAAATTAACATTAATAACAAAATCTGAATTCAATAGGACCATTTTCCATTGTATAAAATAGAATATGGGAGGTAAATGTAATATTTTACTTCCGGTAATATTTAACAATAGGTATTAATCTGTTAATAGTTGTTGACTTTTTTACGGTGAATATTATGATGGTTTATTGATGACTTTAAGAGAAGTTCTTTTCTTTCCCGTTGCATATATTGAATTTTAAAAACCTATTTTTCAGATTTTTTTTTTATTAGAAGTGTTTTAAGTCAACCGGCTTTAGCATACGTGTACTGATAAAAAAAGCTTGTCAAGTTTCGAGTGGGCTGGCTAAAGTCTAAATGGGGCGCAGCCATGAACAACCCTTTAGAAGAACCAAAAGCTCGACTAAGGTTACACCACAATAGAGTAGACAGTCACCAGGTCACTAGGGGCTAGACAGAGTAGTCCTAGGTTTGAACAATCTTTTATGAACGAAAGTAAAGGGTAGACAGTCACTTGGGGCTAAGACCTAGAGGGTGGGGGGGAGAGGGGATCACTCAGAGTCAACATGTACTCCCAAACTCAAACAAAAAGGCAGGAAAAGAGTAACTTTTGAGAGTCTGAACAAGTCCTGCACAAGCACATAAAAAGGTTTTTTTTTAAGTCTCTACAAATGACATTGGGCCGGGAAGAGACATATAATATAAACACTTGTGTCACAAATAAAGTGGGATTTGTGTGTCCAATGAACATGCAATTTATATAAAAACTTCTTTCAAAGAATAATACATATTCTGTCACAGTACATGATTTGTTTAAATTTATTTTGTTAGGAAATAATTGTACATTGTCTGAACCGTATTTCAAAGAAAAGGAATATGTTTCTCAGGTATGCCGAATGCTTCTTAAGGGTATCAAAAGCATTTTCATTTCTGAGCCTGGGAGCACTACCGTCTCTGAGTGGCTAAGAGTAACACCCGAGTGACTGTCTACTGGCATAAATCGTATCACTAAAGTCTCTCCCTGGCCTGTCAACACTGGTCAATGTCATCAGACATGCCTCGTACTCCCCGGATGTACTCCGACGGTACTCGTACATGCATGGTACATAGTCATTCGGGGACAAATTGGGTAGAATTTATGTAGATGGTGCCCTGCTGATACAGACTGCGGATGTAAACGGAGTGAGTGAGTGATATCAAAGTTTAACGGCACATCAACACCAAAAGGGTCATACAGTGCCAAAACACGCGTAAACTGCACTATGAGTCCAAAAAGAGTCCACTAGAAAAGAATTTCATGGTCAAGTGCAAGTTCAAGGCAAGATGTCAAGTCACACCCTGAAAAAAGGTCCAATAGCTCTAACGTAGGATGTCAACGGAAAAATGAAATGGGGTTCGTTGCTGATCTTGCATTTACCACAGTTTACTCCTGACATAAGACAACAGTTGCATCTTAACCAAGAAGTGCCAAATCAAAACACCGGTACTGGGCGATAATACAATTGTTTAAGCCACACCTTATCAAAAGTTGCTTTCACACCCCTTGTCAAGTAATACGCGGCCGACAAACCACTGATGCCCCCACCAATGATGGCAACTTTGGCCATTTCAAAGAAAACTTTAAGCTTTTATAGTATGAAATTAACAGATTTTAGGTCAGTTTCAAAACAGCATTTGAGTCGGGATATAAGGACGCGTGTACCTGGGTGTGTGTCTATGTCGTGAACAGACCAATTCAAGACGAACACAATATTGACGGCGAGCAACAATCTGGGCTTCA
>JAAUYG010052330.1_pt1 | contig 18464 bp, 11 predicted proteins | sample 7278091 | NCBI WGS metagenome assembly JAAUYG01 (sample SAMN14350201, study PRJNA611818) | marine sediment metagenome | isolation source: surface marine sediment (0.6m) | place: French Polynesia: Moorea | collected 2018-08
AAATGTTATTACCTTTCATGGCTGGTCAGCACTGATGAGAAATGTTTAAATGTTATTACCTTTTGTGGCTGGTTATCACTAATGAGAAATGTTTAAATGTTATTACCTTTCGTGGCTGGTCAGCACTGATGAGAAATGTTTTAATGTTGTGGTCCCGCAGGTAAGTGTTTCTGTCCCCACCGTTGCCTGGTATCACCTCGTATGTTCCATTCAAACACCTCACGACCTCCTCTGTCACATGGATCAGACTGAAATATGTAGGTGCAGAACATACATGTATATACATGCATATTGCTCCAGCTAAATTCTGTGTGAAAACAAAAGTCAATATAAAAACCTACATTCAGATATATATATGTGTCATTCGGTATAATCTGTCTTTAGGGATTTCTTTTCTTCAATGGTTTGTCAAGACAAGTGGTGACATCCTTGGTTACAGTGAAATATACTGGTATTTATAGTCTTCTGTCAGGAATATGTGATCTTTCCGGACAGATGGTCTCTGATGGCAGTAATATGAAATGTGAACCATTAAAGCCCCAAACTCCTTTCACAAAATCGTGCCCAGCCACAAGATGAATAAGCCTTGTAGTTCTAAATATTATTCATAATACTTGATAGCAAATGTTCTGTACAATAAAGGTAATAAACTATAACTCCCCTGTTATGATAATCTAATATTTTAATATAACGGTATGCATACTGGTAGATGTTTCTGGTCTCAGTCATGTTGAATATTACATGTATGACACTTTTTCCCAAGGTGAGACTATGACTTGAACAATTATTGTAAAGTCAGCTACAAATCAGTCTCACCAATATACATGTATGGTAACATTCCATATTATGTTTTAACGTTCTAAGCTACCAGATGAGATCAGTGCTAGTCGGCTAGGCAAAGTTCCTTTAGACAGCGAGGATATGAGGGTGCATGTTCTGGTATGTGCGAGTGTGTGTGAGGGGTAGGGGGGGGGGGATTCTGTGACCTACCCAGGCAAACCTCCCGCCTCCATACTGTTAGCTAATGTCACATCATTGGACCAGACATCAAACTGCCATTTGCGTAGGCCAAGGACACCACAATGAACCCGGCCGCTGTGTATCCCCACACGCATATTGAGGACATCCACGCCTGTCACATCACGAACCAATCTGGCGGGACAGGGAAGGAAATCATCACAGGTCATCACGGCCAATCTCAGGAACACAAATTATGAATATCCATGCATATTTTTAGAGAATATTGCTTGTTATTTTTATTTTTTTATGTTTTTCAAGTTTCGTTTGATGACGGCTCTGGACCACTGTTATTTCCATGTGCAATGTATACCACATACATAGAAATAAAGTATTTATCTATATATATTTTTGTCTTTCAAAATAAAAAAGATGACCATGAGATTGAGAGTATAATCACATTAAGTGAAATTTATGGTTGGTCTTACAAAATTTGTAAAAAGTAGTGTTTAATTTTTTTTTATATAATTCTGGAATAGTCATAATCCCAATAGTCACCCGTCCTTCTATTTAGAGGAAGTAAATGACTATCTGATAGAATTATATCCCATACATACATGTACCGGTATGTGTCATACATGTATGTGTCCTGTATGTAGAAATAAAATCTTGAATGTTGTAACTGGTAATATGTTCTGGGAAATTTTACCCTCAATCTTCTCTCCCCCCCCCCTTTTTTTTAACATAAAACCATACAGGTGATTCATCTAAAATCAATACATGTATAGATACATGTATTACCTAACTTTGATTGGATAAGTATCTGTAATGTTTAACTGTTTTTAAACCTGTAAGTGGAAATGGCCAAGTTTGGGTACCTACCCAATTGTCTCTATCATATCCAACCCCATTTCCACACAGCAATGAGCATGATCTGTAATCGGCTCGGGGAGACCACTCACGCAGTAGTAACAGTCTCCCAGAATCTTGATCCTGAGGCAGTGGTTTTCTGCCGCGAGTTTGTCGAAGCGTGCGAAGAGTTCGTTGAGCATGATGACAAGTTCCTGTGCTGTGCATTGTGTAGAGAGGGCTGTAAAGCCACAGATGTCTGCAAACAGGATACTGCAACAAAACACTCAACCAGGTTACACACATACACACATAATAGCTGTACTTAGACTTGTTGAACACATTGTACATGTACCGGCCAACATACAGGAATGTTACAAGCTGTAAGTGTCTATCCACACAATGCCTTTTTCAGTTGCTTGATTTTGTCGAAGCAACTCCCATGCAGTGGGCATCCTTTCCATCCTAATATTCAGATGCAAAATGCATGAAGTTTTACTATTGTGAGTGGGCCATAAAACAAGAAGTCCGTGCAAGACCATTGATAATTCCAGACTTATGAAACAAACTCAGAACAAAGTTTAAAAACTTGAATTTGGCTTAAAACTAATTCAAGATTAAATGAAGTAACCTTGTAAGACCTTTATGTTTTGTTTAATACCTTGATACTTATTAATCAATCAATCAATACATTGTACATTCTATTTGCACCATTCCACAACTGTGCCCATGGCCCATAGTTTTTTACTAAGTTATAGCATTACATGTCTGGCAGTACTAGGCTACCATGAATTTGATTTTATATTTTGCGTCAAGTTAGCACTGAGTTGTATTTCAGATGAAATTACATGTATTGCTCAGTCAAACAACAGGGGCCATGGAAATTTTTTACCCTTATTTTTCAAAACAATCTCCCCCCATACATGTATAAAGGTCATAGTGATTGATCGACAGTTCCATACATGACCTTTGCATGTACAGATATACATGTCAGTATTGGCAAGGGACAGAGACTTTTGAGCGTGATTGTTGCTATTATTACCTAGCTGGTACATGGCCAGCATTGTCCCTGTGCTAGTTCTCTGTGGGACACCTCAGTGTCACCAGTGTTTGTGGCATTATTTGGCTGCAGTACCTGAAGGGAAGCCCTAGAGTAGTCCCAGCATTGATCCCTCCCCTGTCGCAGCACTGTTTGCTCCCACTAATCCTATCCCTGCCACAACCCAATTACGTCAGCGTGCCACAAACAGTCATACAGGAAAGGAGCCTAAAGCTGCCTTGTCTCAACATTCGGAAAACCTTCTTTAGCCTGTCAAACCCTGGTTAATTTACACTATCAAGGTTTCTCTGCGGCCACATGTAAGCTAACGTACTTTAAACATATACTGATACAATTGTGCCATATTGTATATACCAGTGTCAACCATACACTCGCTTGGGTGACATTTCTGGCATCCGTTCATGGTTTTTCCACAAGAAATCTCAGAGCACAATATGAGACTGGATGTAATTTTCTGCAGCATTTAGCAGTCAGCAGCCAGCCTGCGATAAAGCTGAGGGATTATATTGGGAATTCCCCAGGCCTCCCAGACTGCGGTCACTCTCTCACGCTGACTGCACACCTCCCCACTTTACCTGACATTGTCGTGCCGCTGGATGTAGATCTTGTGGAACATGGAATCACTGGGTTTCCCTGCAATATCTGCCTTCATTTCCATGGCAACATGCCTTGGAAGAACGGAGAGTAGGAGGCGCTCCTGGACGTGGAAAAAAGAGACTGTATTACTGTGTTAACAGATACTGTAACAGAGTGAAGATCATTGTGGCTCTGTCTGTGTGAAATGACCTGCCTCTTTATAAGTGTTGAGGGATTCTCATATACAGTATTATACTGTGTCTACTCATGTTATCTCTGCATCTCCATGTCAGAGATACGTTTTGTGTGTGGCTTCAAGTTGGAGTAAACATTTGATACCGGTGTATATACACTACACAAAAAAAAATAAGGATTTTTGTCAATATTTGGATTTAAAAACTAAAATTAAGGCCAATTCACGAAGCAGCACAAAACATCTAGAAAATTTCAAAATACCTTTAACTTTTTTTGTGTAGTATATATACAATACCAGTCATCCTCCATCTGCAAAGGTCAATTTGAATCATGAGCGGCGAGCCTAATTAATTAATATCATGGATGCACATTGTATAAATGTATAGTCTGGTTTGGAATGTTCTTCCCAGTCAAAGTGTTTTTATGAGTATGATGTTATAAGATTCGATCCCGCCATTCTGACCTGCTGTTCATTTTCTTTCTGGGTTGTAAGGCGAGCTTCTATGCAGCGTCGTGTTTCAAGAAATGCTCGTCTCTGTGAAAGCTCGGTTGGGTAATGTGTGAACACTCCCGCTATGTTCACACAGAGAAATATGAACGCATTCGACACCAACTGAAAAAGAATGTATAGGGAACAATATCATTGTGTAGCACAAAATAGACTATTGTATATGTTATATTTATTTCTTTTAAACAAACTAGAAAACCGGTTGTGTGCAACTTGAGAGCATGGAGAGGGGGCATCCTGGTCGAAAAAATACCCAATTGTTAACAAAAGGCAGATTTGAAAAAAGCGGACAAAAAGTGGATTTGAATCCACACAGTTTCAGCTGTACTTTAAGCCAGGGTGAGGTGTGGTAGTGGGTGGAGAGTTATACATTATACCTCTGCAAAGCAGTGGAAATCACTGCATCAGAATAAAACTTAATTCAACTTATGGGTAATTTGTTTAAAGAGTACCGGTACCTCAGACACGCTGTATAACGAGGCTTCCAAAAATACTAAACCAATGCAATGTTTCCTTCATTATATGTGTGGCCCCATAGAATGCATTTTCGAGTCATTCTTACTAAAAAAAAAAAACCCAGCCATTACTCAAATAGAAATTAACCACAGATAAGCATTTTTTTTAACTCTAACTGAAGACTTGAATAACTTGCTGAAGAGATAGACAATATTGTGGCTACATTACACTTTCAAGTTTGATCAGACATTGCTGGGGGAAGGGTGCCGTAAGGGGCGAGGGTGGGGGGTGGGAGGGTGCCGTACGGGTGCAATTATTGCCAATTTTGGCCTACTGCACCCAGTGACTCAAGTGACTCTTCTTATTATGTAGGAACCAATTACCTTACAGGTAGAGACAGACATTCTATTGGGTTTGCCTGGCAGCACCAAATGGTTGTCATGGTAACTGTTAGATCATTCATGGGTGTGTTACCTGCCTTGGAAACAGAGCTTATAATAAGCCTGTCTTGATTGAGGTGATGTCAATCAATACCCCTGTTTACATTGACTTGTCTCAGTTACATTCTCACTCAATCAATTTCACCAATATTTGAATAAGAAGTTGTCAGGAACTAGTGTTTACACATGTATACTTTAGCATTACTTATGCATTTCAATGTGCTGAATTGTTCACAAGAAAATCAGATTTAAGTTCACTTTATTTAATCCAGCTGCACTGTAATGTTAAAATTAAGGCATTCTTAACTTGGAGGTGGTCTTAAACTGGAGGTGGTCTTAAACTGGAGGTGGTCTTAAACTTCTTAAACTGGAGGTGGTCTTAAACTGGAGGTGGTCTTAAACTGGAGGGTCTGAAACTAACTGGTTTAAATTGGAAGTGATCTTAAACTTATCTGGGACAGTCTTAAAAAGGTCTTAAATTGGAGGTGGCCTTAAACTGTATGTGGCTTAAAATTGAGGGCATTAAAGTGAAGGTTCTTTTTAAATTAGAGGGGGTATAATTGGAAGTAGCGTTAAATTTGGGGTGGTCTTAAATTTGGAGTCCAAATTAGGTTTTACATTTGGGGTGGTGTCAAATTGAGAGGGGTCTTAATTTTGGGTGTTCCTATTGTAAACCTTCGTGTAATTCAACATGTCAGACCCAAAATCTAACATCCACACAGTATAAGATTTATAATTAATTACCTGGGGGAATACTGATGTTGATGGCTGCTTCAGTAAAACAATGACAAAATGCTTAAAAACAGCGATTAAGCAGTGAGTTTGCATGTTGTTTTTTTCTTCCCAAAGCCTTTCTTTCAAAACTTGCACAACAATTTTAAAGGCCATGAGCATGATGAGGAAGTGGGCTAGTGCTAAAAGGGATCACTCATTCGGCATAGTTTTTCAATTATATAGCTTAGTGGCTGTCAAAATTTTCTGTACCTCTCTGACTCACTGCCATACGCAGACTTTTAGCAATTCAAATTAAGGCATGAAAATGCAGATTATACTTGTTTGTTGTGTTTTTTTTTCAGTAACTTGGTAAATGCAAATTGAATTGTTTGGTTTTTGAATAATATGCAGTAAAACTTTTAGCAAATCAAATTAAGGCATGAAACTGCAGATTATACATGTTTTTTTTTTCAGTAACTATAAGTAAATGCAAATTGGCTTGTTTGGTTACACAAAGTAGCAACATGCAGTGTGGTGGACACTGAGCCATCTGCTATTTCAGGTACATGTACATGATGCCATTGCTTTCAGTGGGAGAAAGCATAACAACACACAACGTAATAGCTCTGCAGTACATGTTGCGCTTTGTTCTAATCAGTTCCTTGGGGCTATAAGGCAATTGTTGCACAAATATCCCAGCACAAACTGTTTGGTAATCCAATGCAGAAAAATGCAACCATTGTGATCCCTGATATCCTGGGCTGAATAACAGCCATGTAAAACTGTGTACCTATCTGACAATACCTCAGCTGTAAGGTCTGGTATGAGGAGGGGGTTAGTTACTGGGTATCCTATCAGTGTTCCAGGTAAGTGGAGGCTGCAGTAACAGATCCAGAGAGAACATGTTATCAGACTAAACTCCACCATGTAATAGTTTGCCCAGGAACCCAGATGAGATAGACAGAACAGACTCCACTAGCTGTAGGATTATACTCACAAAATAATAAAGTGTAAACAGGCTGAGACAGGGACAGAACATTGGGCCGGTAGAGGTCAATATTATCAGTGTTTGTCATGTGATGTTTCCATAACACTTACCCGGAACACTTACCTCCAGGAAATAGTTTCTCATGATAAAATCACTTTTTATACCCCCCCCCCTCCTTTACAACAGCCGGTGTTATATCTCAAAAAACAGATTTCGTAGCATATTAACAGATTTCGTGCAAATAATAATACAATTTTTGTGAGTATAGGCCGCTTCCTGCCATATAGTGGGATTCCTATGCCTACCCTGTTGATGAATGAACTGGTTTAAGTATTAACTTTACCATGTTGTAACATTAAAGAAATCAACATTTGAAGCCGCTCTCAGGGTTTAAGCTACAGTAGCATGTTGCAAACTAAAGTAAGTACATGAACAGCTAGGCAGGCATTATTGGTCCATGACCGATATTTTTGCTGGTTATCACCTAGCTGAAAGGTTCAATCATACCTGTTTTGTTGTATTTAAGGGTTTCCCAAACTGATGTGTATTTTTTATGATGCTGCCATGGTAACAACAATGCTCCATGGTACCATCTCTTCGAAAGGACTTAAAGGGAAACACCAAAATAATATTTCCCTATTCTACCCCCAAAAGATAGTTTAGTTTCCAAATATGATTGTTATATATAGTGCCATAGTCGAATTTCACTATGCAGAGCATACATTGTGCTATGTGTAAAAACTTACTCTCAATGTTTTGTTTTTTTGTTTCATTTCAGAACAAGAGGACCACCAGCCTTGATACTCAGCCAATATATAGCACAACACTGCATGGAGACTGCTTCATTTCATTTTCAAATGACCCCAAATGACCTTGACATGTATGACCTGATGTAACTTTTATGTGGACTAGGTACAACAGGAGTTTCATGGGGAACACCTTACCAAACCTTTATAAATATTTGGTCATTATATAGTGTCCAGGTGTATTGATCAGACAGATGTAACATGTGAAAGAAAACTTAAAATTTAAGCTTTGGAGAAATTTAGTGCACACACATGACTAATTAAACTGTGCTGATAAGTTTGTGTAGTGGATATCCACAGTATGTAACCCCACATGAAAAAAAATTGTTGTTACAGAATGAAATTCAGAATGCATCTCTATACTCTGTATGTGAGCAAACTTTCTGCACAGTAGCAGCACCAGGGCAGCTATATGTTGTGTACTTTACCTCTTTCCAGAGGAACCAGTCCTCGCGACACACGACAGATGCGGTGATGAGGTGGATGGTGGACAGCAACATCCCACTGCCCACCGCCATCCGCATCCGTACCGGCAGCAGTGTGTACACCATGTAGATGAAGAACACAGTGCACCAGATAGCCTCGGATGCCGTCCGTGGCACCGCTATCACCAGGGTGGTTATACTGATTACAGAAAACACAGCTACCACCACGCAGCACACAATGAACATGTGGAGCTGTGTCAGTGAGCTGCGCTGTGTAACAATCTGCAGGACAATGACGATGACGATCATCAGACCATGAACAATGCCGCTGACGAGGCTCACGCCACCGCCAACATAGTGGAACATAATGAGTACCACACAGATCACGATAACCAAACACAGGAGAACCAACAGACTGTGCTGGTTCAGCTTGAGAAAATATCGCTGGAACAGCCACTCCAGGTGGAAGTCTTTGAACTTCTTGGACTTGAATATCTGTGCTACAGCAGTGACATTGAGGCAGTAGTTGTTGTTAGAGGGGACTTCAATGCTTTCTGCAGTCTCAGCCTCACTGGCATGGTTTCTGCTCTCATGGCGACTGTATCGTTCCACTGCCCGCTGCCAGGCTGAGGACTTTTTCTTCCGGTGGGAGACCTCTGTTAGCGTGCTGTCAGACGCCAACTTGTTGCTGCCTTGGGCAGAGTTTGTAGCGCTGATCTTACCCGAGGGTTTTCTGTCCCAGCCGTTGGCGGTTGCCTCAGCGATGGCGCTCTGGGACTGACCGATCTGTGGCTGCGATGTAATAGTGGATGACCGAGACCTGTCATCCTTGGCATCTGGTGTCACCTTGTTGGACTTCATTGTCCCACAAGGACTGTGACAGGGTAACAGCTTCACCCACTGGTTACAGTGTATGTCTTATTAGTCCTGACCTGAAAGTACACTCACACATTCACACACATATAGAAATACAGTAGAACCTGTTTGAAAGACCACCCCATTGGCCATAAATATGTGGTCTCTCAAGAGAGGTGGTCTTTGGTGACAGGTTCATTTACACTGAAAATGTAGGACCAGGTTCTGCGCAAAATTGGTGGTCCTTCAAGACAGGTGGTCTTTCATGGCAGTGGTCTCTCAAGATAGGTTTCACTGTATATGCTACACAAGATATACATGTATATGTATCAGACCTCCAGAATTCCATGGGCTGAAAATGGAAATTCTGCACTCAGAACTTGCAAATTCCGTGCTAAAAAAATCGAAATTCTGCGCTCTTCAAAATAAAAATTCTGTGGTTAGAAAATGCAAATTTTGCACTCAAAAGCTGCTCTAAATAGACTGCCCAGAATTCTGCACACAGAAAATACAAATTCCACACCATAACATCAAAATTCTGTGCTCAGAAAATGCAAATTTTGCGCTTAAATACTGCAATGGTGCTCTAAACAGACTGCGCAGAATTCTGCACTCAGAAAATGGAAATTCTGCATGCAAGAAATGGAAATTCCATGCTCAAAAATGGAAATTCTGTGCTCAGAAAATGGAAAATTTTCCAATGCCATGGAAAGTCAGCTTTTCTGAGATTTCCCCAGACCAAATCGGGCAATTCCACGCTGCCATGCTCAAGTCAAAATTCCGCACTAAATTCGCAATCGCGAAATCACGGAATCTTGAGGGATTGATATATATGGTACAGATAAAGATACAGATATAGATAATGCCAATATTTATATGTTTGATTTTAAAAATGAATGTTTTATTTACGATGCAATAACAAAATATGCTAGGCCTTACAAAAAATATCCTTCATTACCCCTTACCCATTCATTACATACTGAAAGGTAAGGAATGAAGGTCAAGTCACCAGGTCAAGGTCATGGGTAAGGCCTGAAAAAAGCCGCTTTCTGCTTCTCTGCATTACTTTAAATTAATTAATCTTTGTGAGGGATTCACTTGGCGAAATTCGCACCCATCTTTAAATAGCAAAAATAAATACCCGCAAACATATTTCATGTGTACCTAGATAATTCACAAGACCTGAGCTAACCACAAATATTAATCCCCGCAAACATGGTTTTGTCTCAAAAACGCAAACATTAATCCCCGTGAACATTAATGAATTTACAGTATGTGGGTACATGTATAGGAAGATCTATCCTGTTTGCTTAGACATGCACTCTGGTAAATAAGGAAATCTGCCTTAAAAATGTAAAAGCATATATTGTTACACTGCCGTCACTGTTACACTGCCGTCACTGTTACACTGCCGTCACTGTTACACTGCCGTCACTGTTACACTGCTGTCACTGTTACACTGCCGTCACTGTTACACTGCCGTCACTGTTTGTGTCGACTATTATTAGGTGAATTTTTTGTTGGAAACTGTCTGCTCTAAAATATGATGATATGCACTTTAATTAAAAAATCTACCAATTAATTCATAGGTAATATAGATTTTACTTTTTTCATACATAGATTCTGATACATGCACATGCATATTTTTAATCTGGAAGTGTTATTTTATTTACTGTCAAAAAGCGTAAACAGGTACTGATACATTGTAACTGCATAAAGACAATTTACTCTCTCAGCAGAATAAAGCATGGGTTACAGTGTCATTTCAACCAGGACTATATAATAAGATCCTGTTTGGAATTTTGTATACATGTATTCCAATGGACATGATGTAAATTTATACAGTGCTCCCTCCATGTTACAACTACTCATGGGACCGTACATATATTGTCTTATATTGCAGGTGGCCTTAAAATATAGGTCATTTAATACACAGTGGCACTTTGGGACCAAATCAAGTAGTCTTATAATCAAGGTTGGTCTTGAAGGCTTGTATTAAATAGAGGAAGCACTGTATTTCATGGAAAATTTCTTTCTTTCACCACCCCCATATGGTTCATGGGGAATAATCAAACAAAAACAAGATTCAAAGCGTCACATCATTCCTATTTCCCAATCAGCACTGTGATTACCTTTTAGTCAGTTATATAAAAGGAAAGGTGCCGTTATACAGTATGTTAGGCCAATTTAATTGTGATAGCCTCGATTTCTATTATTAACTGAACATTTTATCAGCAACAGGTGCCTACCATGGTTCACTTGATTGTCATGATATCTGATGACAGAAATCAATATTTTCAGTTAATCACGTACAAGAGACAATGACCACCTTCCCATTATGTTCACAGCCCCCTGATGCACCTACCTTGCCCCACTACCTCCCCACATCTCAAAGCTTTCAAGGAAACACAGAAGTCAATATCTGTCAAGATCTGTTCAGTGTCCACAGATTCTGAGCCAAATGACTAAGAAATCCAGGCATAAATCACCAGCCATTTCTTTCCTGGCTAAGCCACAGTAGTATCTTTTCCCCACATTAAGGCATACACAAGCTGCCCTCGCTAGCACCGATTATTCTCCAGGTGTGGTAGTGGCTGTGTTTTTCTGCGACTCTGTCTCAGGGTTCGGTGCTGCCTGCTGGGTGGCTGTATGTCACTGTGCTGCCAGATTGACGGTGTGGGAGCCCAGTGCGCAGTGCCCTCACTGTGACAGGTGCCACTGTGTCACTGACCATGCTGACAGAGGCATCCACACCTCTCCCCACTCTCTGCCGTGGGTAACTCCCCTCGGCGGCCAGAGCCAGCCTGGCTATAATCTAGAACGCGCGGCCATGATTCGCGGTTCCATCTACGCGGTTTCGCAATAAACCGGCCGGCAGGTGTGTGTGCGTGCGGCACCAATTACTAATACCGTTGATGTCCGTCTCCTACATGTAGACAATAGCTCTATAGCTAACTCTGACTGGAGGTCGGTCATCGCCACACCGTGAAAGCCCGTGTTTACAATCATGGCCTTTAGGACTTCTCAACGCAATACCGGCGACACATCGAATGGTGAACGCTTCTCACTATTCTGGTATTTATGAATCAATAAGAAAATAAATGGCCTTTTCCCCCAAGAACTTCAGCGGCTATAGCTTTTCACATAACCGCGGTCTTTTCTTTACTTAATTTTAGACATCCATCCCTGAATCGTTCAGGGCGTAACTGGCTTGTTTTAATTAGAAAGCACATGTTACTTTGAGAAGGTATATAACTTTGTGAGAAGTTTGGGGCAAAACGCACATTGCGACTGTGCACTGAAAGGCGCAGTCGCTTGTGACCCATCTCTGGAAACCCAAAACACCGAAGCAGAGCCGGAAGTCACGATGGAACTGCCCCCCCCCCCCTTTTTTTCTTTGGCACTGTTTATACGTCCCTGTTTTCATGACTAAGTCAGCATAGCTCAGTCATGAAACCAAATGTGTCCGTCGTTCTAGTACGTCGTCCGTGTCGCAATTATCTCTACACCCATTGTGGCTGATTTCTTTCAAATTTCAGTTCTTGGATGCCCTGGAGCATACGCTCGAACGTTTTTTAATGTTTCACAAACACACGTCTTCTAATTTTTAGCTCTGCTTGATTGTGTCAGAGCTAATGCCGTGGCGCAGGAGTCCTTCGTCCGAAAAACGCGTTTTCTCAGGCCATCAAGCGAATTATAAACGACAACATTTTGGGAAAAGGTGCCTATCCAAAATATATCCAAATCATTTTCTCCGTTTTTCAAAATCTGGGATTTTGAATTTTAACGAATTATTTTCATTTTCGTTAAACGTGGGACCCTATGGGAGTGAAATTTTCAAAACACTACTCCTACAGTTAGGATTCTTTTTCAACCACGCTTTTTCTGAATGCTCCCTGTGACAGTCCTCACAAAAGTTACTTATTGGCATTTTGAAATTTCTAATTTAAATTTCATAAAAAAAGATTTAAATTTTGATTAACATGGGACCCTATGGGGATGAACATGTCAAAACATTCCCCCCTACAGTTATGATTCTTTTTCAATCAAACTTTTTCTAAACATTTACTGCGATTTCCTCACAAAAGTTGCTTATGTCAAAATTTTAAATTTCACTTTTTGTGAAAAAAAATTGAAAGTTTCGTTAACGTGGGACTCTTTGGGGGTGAAAATTTCGGAACGCTACTCATCCTACAGTTAACATTCTTTTTCGACCAACCCTTTTCTGAATGTTCCCTGTGACAGTCCTCCCAAATGTTACTGTTGATTTTGACATTTCGACTTTAAATTTAAAAAACTTATCATTGCGGCCAATGGAAAAATGAAAATTTGTCAATATATTGGAAATGGCTAATCGTAGGGCAAAACGGAGTGAAATTTGGGAGTTGGGGTACTTACACAACATATATGGGATACCTTTGACCTTTTAGTTTTCAAAGTCATTTTGGGGTCATTTGGCGCACTTGTCGGCGAGGAGTGAAATTTGAGAGTCGTGGTTGGTTGTTATATGTATATGAGGTACGTTTGACCTTTTAATGTTTAAGGTCATTGTATGGTCATTAAGTGCACTTGTTTCAAAATGACCTGTAACTCAAAAAGGGCTGGTCAAAGGGCGAAATGGAGTGAAATTCGGTAATCGGGGTAGTTGTAACATGTATATGGGGTACTTTTGACCGGGTTCAAAGTCATTTTGGGGTCATTCGGTGCACTTGTCTCAAATAGCCTGTAACTCGAGAATGTCTCGCCATAGAGTGAAACGGGGTGAAATTTGGGACTCAGGGTTAGTTGTAATATTATATGGGGTTCCTTTGACGTTTTAGTGTTGAATGTCATTTTGGGGTCATCGTTCAGTGCACTTATCTCAAAATGGCTTGTAACTCGAAAATGGCTTGCCATAGAGTGAAACGGAGTGATATTTGGGAGTCATGGGTATTTTTATATGTCTATAGGGGTACTTTAGAGCTTTTACTGTTTAATGTCGTTTTGTGATTGAATCAATGCACTTAATTGTCTCAAAATGGCCGGTAACTCTAAAACAGAGTCGAGTGGAAATTTGGGATTCGACGGTAGCTGTGACATGTATATGGGGTACCTTCGACCTTTTAGTGTTGAATGTCATTTGGTTCACTTGTCTCAAAATAACCTGTAACTCGAAAATAGCTGCTATACAGCGAAATTGAGTAAAATTTGGGAGTCGGGGGGTAGTTGTATGTCGCATGCATATGAGATACATTTAACCTTTTAGCGTTTAAGGTCATTTGGGGGGTCATTCAGCGCACTTGTCTCAAAATAGCCTGTAGCTCGAAAATGGCTAGCCGTAAAGTGAATTAAATGGAGTGAAATTTGCGACTGGGGGTAGTTATGTGTATACGGGGTGCCTTTAACCTTTTAGTGTTTAATATCATTTTGGGCTCATTTGCGTCTCAAAATGGCCTGTAACTCGAAAATGAGTGGCTGTAGAGTGAAATGGATTGAAATGTAATTGTATGGCGTATATGGGGTACTTTTGACCTCATAGTGTTCAAGGTCATTTTGGGGTCATTCAGTACACATGCCTCAAACTGGCTTAAACTTGCTCAAAAGTGACAGTCACAAATTGCCTCAGGCTAAAGTTTAGGAGTAGGGGACACTAGTAAAGCATATAAGAGGTATCGTTGGCCTTGATGCATTTAAGGTCATTTTGGGGTCACTTGCCTCAAAGTTGCTGTTAACACGAAAACAGTTGGCCTTGAAGGAAACTAGACTTAAAATTGTGACTATGCGACTTTAACCTGATGTGGGGGTTATTTGGTGCATTTGTTTGCCATACATGGCAATTTTCTTACTGTTTCAATTGTCAGTGTTATCAAGTAGAGCGTAAAGGCCCATGGGCCTTTGGTTCACTTTTTTCCCGTTTTATTAACATCACTGAACATGGGACCCTAAGGAAACAAAAAAATGCTACTCCTCCCTCAAATTGCTTTCAAATTATTTCAAACTTTTCCTGAATTTTCTTCTCAATAGATCCCGCACAAAAGTATTGGTTTGAATTTTTGACATTTTGTGTTTCCGATTTTAGCTCTGCTTTGTACTGCAGGGTATTTTTGACCGTTAAGTGTTAGAGGTCACGCTGCAACAAGACTGAGTTTAATTGACACTATTAGAAATAGGCCGGAGTATGTAGCCGCATTGTAAATGTAGGATTACAACCCGATACAACTTTTTCCGTTAGTGGACCACTGGCGGAAACACCCGCTTTCCGTCAGCGCTCCACTGGGCTGACTGTGGTGTATAGCGACGGTATTTATTTATTTATTAGAACATATTTATACTGGGTGGCCAATTACACAAAGTATTCTTCGCTGGCGCCCAGTTAACGCAAGCATAAACGCAGACATGAACAAGTAATAAAGTACACACTATAATTTCTGTTTGTACAATCGTTTAAAAGAAAAAATATCATAGCTGGATTGAAGATCATTGTTAAGACTCTTCCATAAAATTGGACTTTATGTTTGGTCTTGGTGTACACAGTTACACTTGGTGTACACCTATGTTGGACTTTTGTAAAATGCCACTTTTGATAAAATGGCGCATTGCCTTTAAGATACCTGTACATAAGAACTGCTGTACAGTTTGCCGACCCGGCGCACATTCCAGCTAAAGCTATCAGACGCCAAACATGCCACCATGCACTGTATACGTTGACTTTTATCGATTATATGGACATCAGGTGCATACCCCAAGACAGGCATGTACAGCAATCAATATGGGGCTGGATTATGGTTTTATATACAATGTTTAACATCTCCTCAGGTGCTTTTTAAAACTTTTTTTAAACACCCATAACTTTTGTGATAATTTTGAAGATAGGTTACATATGTATCTAGCCCAAGATAGATTTTTACTTAGCAACAGACCCAGGTATGGTACTTCAGCACAATCTTCGAATATATTTTGATCCATAGTGTTTTGCATCTTGTAGCTTCTGGCGTGTGCCAACTAACACAGTAACACTGACTTTTGTCTCTATTTTTGTCTAGCTTGTTGCTAGAGAACCAGGCACCTATATTATCATCAGGCTGCATGCCTAGTTCTATCTCCAGAACAGTGTTACCCTGTGTGCATATGATGGATACTATCATCGGCGAACTGATTACATTGAGTTGACCTGAGACAAAGTCACAGGTTGGAAAATCATTCATGAATACTAGAAAGAATAGTGGTCCAAGTATAGATCCTTGGGGAACACCTTTAATTACTGGTACCTTATCGGAACGTACCGAACCAACTCTTGTACAGTGGTTTCTATCTTCCAGATAAGACTTTAAAAGGTGAATTCCCTACCTCTTACTCCGTATTTTTCTAACTTTGTTAATGATATATCATGGCCTATAGTGTCAAAATATTTGGCTAGATCGAAAAAGCACATACCACTGTACAGCCCTATCACAGTTCGCAGAACAGCTAAAATCTTGGAAGGGACTTCGAAGGAATTCGAACCCGTACTCCTAAAAGGCGCCTTGGGGGAAAAGTCGTATACTGATTCAGCAATGAAAGCCAGCCACGGTCGGCGAGGTTCTGGGTGTGTGCATACGTGCATGCTGGTTTATACATATTCCTCAATGCTGCACTGGCGGACAGATAATGGCGCACAGTCAATATTGCGGCCTTAATTTAAATAAGCAACTTTTTTTTTTCTTGAATGGTGGTTGTGTATAAATGTGAAATGATTTGATTATTTCATCAAATGCACATAATTAAAGACATAAATGTACAACTTGAAGCGGATACCGGGTTAATGAAACACTATACCGGGCCCCCACACACCCCACCCCAACTCCACCATCATCACACCAGTAATTTAAAAAATGAGTTCGAAGTAACCTTTTAAACCATAAACCGAGTGACTATCAACAATATGCTGGGATATAGCACATTCCAGTTACTGATGAGCCTATTAGACCAATAAAATTGTCTTTTCTCAGAGTAAAACACAATACGGTGCCTGTTGTGACATTTTCTGGCACTATTTACCGCACCTGGCGCTTAGTGCAATGGATGAGCGTTCGTCTGGTACGCACGAGGTTGGTGGTTCGATCCCCGGCCGCGTCAAACAAAAGACATTATTTCTGGCAGGTTCTGCTGCTCTGCCTACGCAGCACACAGGAGTTAGAGATCGACTGGCCGGCTCGGAGTCAGGATGAGTCTGGGTTTGAGACATCACTGCATACCCGTGGCGTGGTGTTTCAGTGGGCCAGCACTATAAAGACTGGCCGCAGGTCGGCACAAGGCGAGTGCAGTACATACACACCGACACCTACATACACCACCTTGTTCATCAAGCCATGAAGCTTGATTAACCTTGTTCGGAACTTCCAGTTGCTACTGAATGTCAGACAAAGCGACTCTAAACCTGTTCACTCACTCTGAAACTATTATATCTAAAAATATCATTTGCATTAAAGTCTGTGAAATGGCTAACGATAATAAACAAGGGCCCCAGGGGCCTTGGCGCTCTGCTGGAACTGAAGACCCAGAACCCAAGAATGTTTTGAAAAGTTTGAAATAGAATATGCAATCTCAGGTTCTAGATGCTAACTTCTCATTGAAGTATTCAAACAGGCATTTAGATTTACCATGGTAACCAATGTTGTCATAAAGTTTGGATGGACTCCAACGAAAATTGTGGGAGAAATAGCACTTCGAAAATTCCAGCTGCATGCTATGTTCCTGTGTTAAGAAAATTTTCAAAGTTCCATAATTTTGCAATTTTGGGCAGGTCGCCAAAAAGTGACAGCCTGTATGATTATGATACCTTGTATAATGTTTGGAGGAAATTGATGAAAATTGGGAGAGGAGCGGAGCCTTTAAAAATTGTAACATTGTAAATTTTGCAAAGTGAACCGAATTACCCCAAACCAAACTCAAGGAATCGGGCACCAAAAATACCCTACATATGTGCACTGTAGTACCCCGAGTGCCAGATTTTCGTCTGTTTCGGTCTACGATTACCATTTTCGAGATACTCAATTTAGGTTTTCCCATTGACTCCCATGTCCAAATGCCACAATTTTTTAAAAACTTGGCCGATTGCTAAGACAAGTGATAGCCTGTATTCCACCATGGTAGCTAATGACCTCATAAAGTTTGGCTGACATCAGATGAAAATGTATAGGGGGAGAAACGTTTTGAAATTTCCAGCCCCATATGGTCCTGTGTTGGGAAAAAATTCAAAGTGCCATAGAATTTTTAATTTTTGGCAGATTGCCAAAAAAGTAACAGCCTATATTAGTCCCTGCTTATGATACTTTGTATGAATGTTGGGTGAAATCTGTTGAAGGAGTAGTGTTTCGAAAATCGTGGAATTGGATATTTTGCAAGTGCACCGAATGACCCCAAACCAAACTCACGGAAACGGGCATCAAAAGTACCCTATACGTGTGCACTGTAGTACTCCGAGTCCCAACTTTTCGTCGGTTTCGCTCTACGATTAACCGTTTTTGAGATATTCCACATTTCAGGTTTCCCACTGACTCATATGTTAAAATTTCAAAGTGCCACAAAAGTTTTAATTTTTTGGCAGATTCCCAAAATATCCATAAGTTTATATTCCCCTATGACTGCCGTATTTATCATAAAGTTTGGCCCAGATT